>Ga0075011_10000375_pt1 | contig 23746 bp, 24 predicted proteins | sample TARM_MetaG_T_14_FD_72354 | JGI IMG/M metagenome (GOLD analysis project Ga0075011, IMG submission 72354) | Freshwater microbial communities from Pennsylvania, USA, analyzing microbe dynamics in response to fracking - TARM_MetaG_T_14 | ecosystem: Environmental > Aquatic > Freshwater > River... | reverse complement strand
ATACCAACCTACATAAGTTTCTGTGCATTCTTGCTTGCTAAAAACGCCAATAACTGCGTTATAGATTTTGTAATTAGAATAACTAGTTAGCGGCAATCTATGCCTTGTTCTTAGCGTTTTTTTCTACGCAATTATCTGAACACTAACTTATCCAGGTTGGTATTACTTGTTATTTCATCATCGCACTGTTGCCGTTTTCACGGATGTGCTTAAGAATTGCTTTTACACCGCGTGGGCTTGAACCAACGATGTTGCCTGATTTCATGTAATCAGTGCCGCCTGCGAAATCTGTTAGGATTGCACCTGCTTCACGAGCAATAAGCTCACCAGCGGCTAGATCCCAAGGTTTTAACCCTAGTTCGAAATAACCATCTACACGGTTAGAAGCCAGGTAACATAAGTCCAGAGCAGCAGAACCAGTGCGACGGAAGTCAGAGCATTCAGAAAACAGTGAGCCTACGATTTTAACGTAAGATTCAGCGTGCTGTTTTTGTTTGAATGGGAAACCAGTTGCCAGAACTGCGCCTTGCAGATCTTTAATTTGGTTAACACGAATACGAGAACTGTTAAGTTGTGCACCTGAGCCACGTTGAGCTGTGAATAGCTCATTTAGCATAGGGTTGTAAACACAAGCAACTTCAGTTTTACCCTTGATGCGAACAGCGATTGATACAGCGAAGTGAGGCAAACCTTTTACAAAGTTTGTTGTGCCATCCAGTGGGTCGATGATCCATTGAACGTCCTGATCTTTACCTTCGATCAGACCGCCTTCTTCAGCAACGATACAGTGCTCAGGGTAAGAGCTCTTAATCGTAGAAACGATAATACTCTCAGCTTCTTTGTCTACGTTAGTGACAAAGTCGTTCATACCTTTCTGAGATGTTTCAACTTTCTCAGGGTTCTCTAGAGATTTAGCAATATGATTGCCTGCTTTTCGCGCAGCGCGAATAGCAATATTAAGCATAGGATGCATACGGATTTCCCAACGGATGTTAAAGAGCGAAAAAAGCGGTGCGAAGTATACCAAATGTTTGCCAAAAGGGAAGTGGTTATTTTTTATTCGCTTAAATTTTCTATATGGAATACACCTGACTATTTTAGTTGGGTATATGTTAATATTCTGCGTCTATAAATCGAGTTGTGTAAAAGTATCATGTTAAACAATGTTAAAGTGGTTTTAGTCGGCACATCCCATTCTGGCAATATCGGTTCTGCAGCCCGTGCAATGAAAGTGATGGGGTTGAGTGAAATGGTGCTGGTTGATCCGCAGTGTGAGGTCGATGCTCAGGCTGTTGCGTTAGCGGCTGGTGCAAGTGATATCGCACTTAATGCTCGAATTGTACAAAATTTAGAACAAGCCGTTGAAGAGTGTGCGTTAGTGGTTGGAACCAGCGCACGTTCTCGTACTCTTGAATGGCCAATGCTCAATCCGCGTGAATGCGGTCAGAAGTTCGCTCAGGAAGGTATGAAGCATTCTGTTGCGTTAGTCTTTGGCCGTGAACGCACCGGTTTAACCAACGAAGAGCTACAGAAGTGTCACTATCACGTTAGCATTCCGGCTAACCCTGAATACAGTTCTTTAAATTTGGCTATGGCGGTGCAAACACTTTGTTATGAGGTTCGGGTCGCTTATTTGGATCAGCTTCAAGCACAATATCCTCCTCAGGAAGAAGAGCAGTATCCGCGCCATAAAGAGCTGGAAATGTTCTATCAGCACCTTGAAAAAGTGATGATCAAAACCCAGTTTATCTCTGAGGAACAGCCGGGACAGGTGCTGAATAAACTACGCAGAATGTTTAATCGCGCGCGTCCGGAATCTCAGGAATTAAATACTTTACGTGGTGTTTTAACCGCTATAGAGAAAAGTATAAAGTAACCCTTGTTATTATAGGGTTAAATACCTGACTAAAATACTCGGATAAATACTTGACCTTTTTTGTCAGGTATGTGACACTTCCAACCACATAATCAATGTGGATACGGTGTGATATGAGACTTACATCTAAAGGAAGATATGCGGTGACTGCCATGTTAGATGTGGCTCTGCATTCGCAACAAAGCCCAGTTCCATTGGCGGATATTTCTGAGCGCCAAGGCATTTCGCTTTCATATTTAGAACAACTGTTTTCAAAATTACGTAAAGCAGGTTTAGTAGCCAGTGTCCGCGGACCTGGCGGTGGTTATCGTCTGGGCCTGAATGGTCATGACATTTCAATCGGTACCGTTATCGCTGCGGTTGACGAATCAGTCGACGCAACTAAGTGTAACGGTAAAGCTGACTGTCAGGGCGGAACCCGTTGTTTAACCCACACATTGTGGCGTGATTTAAGTTCACGTATTAGTGACTTCCTGAATAACATCACTCTTGGTGAGTTGATGGTTGATAACGAAGTGCTAGAAATTTCAGACCGTCAGGATCTTGATCTTGCGGTTAGCCACGGAGTTGCTCACAAGAACTCAAACACTGTCACCATTGGTGCGGCACCCGTCGGTATTAATGTTCGCTCGTAGAAGCGGCGCTTACATTGGAGTAGAAAATGAAACTGCCTATTTATTTAGACTATTCAGCAACTTGTCCTGTCGATCCTCGCGTTGCTGAAAAGATGGTTCAGTACATGACGATGGACGGTACTTTCGGTAACCCGGCATCGCGTTCGCACCGTTATGGCTGGCAGGCAGAGGAAGCAGTAGATACTGCACGTGAGCAAATTGCTGATCTACTGAATGCAGACCCACGTGAAATTATTTTCACCTCGGGTGCGACAGAATCAGACAACCTGGCGATCAAAGGTGCAGCACACTTTTATCAGAAGAAAGGTAAACACATCATTACCTGTAAAACTGAGCATAAAGCGGTGTTGGATACCACTCGTCAGCTTGAGCGCGAAGGTTTTGAGGTGACTTACCTGGAGCCTGAAGAAAACGGTATTATCGACCTGAATAAACTTGAAGCTGCAATGCGTGATGACACCATTCTTGTTTCAATTATGCATGTAAACAATGAGATTGGCGTGATTCAGGATATCAACGCAATTGGTGAACTTTGCCGTTCACGTAAAATTGTTTTCCATGTCGACGCGGCGCAATCAGCAGGCAAATTACCCATTGACGTTCAGGAAATGAAAGTTGATTTGGTTGCAATGTCTGCACATAAAATTTACGGCCCTAAAGGTATTGGTGCTCTTTACGTACGTCGCAAACCACGTATCCGTCTTGAAGCACAAATGCACGGTGGTGGTCACGAGCGAGGTTTCCGCTCAGGTACTCTTCCTACTCACCAGATTGTGGGTATGGGCGAAGCATTCCGAATTGCAAAAGAAGAGATGCAACAAGATTTCGACCACGCTAAAACATTGCGTGATCGTTTACTCGCTGGCATCAAAGATATGGAAGCAGTAACAATAAACGGTGACTTAGAGCAACGTTTACCTCATAACCTCAACATCAGTTTTGCTTTTGTTGAAGGTGAGTCACTGCTTATGTCTCTGAAAGACCTTGCGGTATCTTCAGGCAGTGCATGTACATCAGCAAGTCTTGAGCCATCTTACGTACTACGAGCTCTTGGCCTTGATGATGAATTGGCTCACAGCTCAATTCGTTTCTCTTTCGGTCGTTTCACGACAGAAGAAGATATCGATTATACGATTGAATTGGTTCGTGTGGCTGTCAACAAATTACGCGAAATGTCCCCACTATGGGACATGTACAAGGAAGGGGTAGATTTGAGCACTGTTGAGTGGGCTCATCATTAATCTTTCCGGCGATATAGAGGATTCGAGGTAACTATCATGGCATACAGTGAAAAAGTAATTGATCATTATGAGAACCCACGTAACGTTGGTTCATTTGACAAAGAAGACCCATCAATCGGTAGCGGCATGGTTGGTGCACCGGCTTGTGGTGACGTAATGCGTCTACAGATCAAAGTATCTCCAGAAGGCATCATTGAAGATGCAAAATTCAAAACTTACGGATGTGGTAGTGCTATTGCATCAAGCTCGCTGGTAACAGAGTGGGTTAAAGGTAAATCTATTGATGATGCAGCAGCAATTAAAAACGCTGAAATCGCAGAGGAGCTGGAACTGCCTCCAGTAAAAGTTCACTGCTCAATTTTAGCCGAAGACGCAATTAAAGCCGCTGTTGCGGATTATAAGAAAAAACATCAGTAAGATAGTGTATTTGGGAGTCATGCTTTATGGCTCCCGCTTGAATAAATTGAAGACCCAAAGGTAGCAGTATGGCCATTACCCTGACTGAAACAGCAGCACATCGAGTTAGAACCTTTATGGAAAACCGTGGCAAAGGCATCGGCTTACGTCTGGGCGTGAGAACGACCGGTTGTTCAGGTATGGCTTACGTACTGGAATTCGTTGATGATCTTGAAGAGGGTGATCAAGTATTTGAGGATCATGGTGTTAAAGTTATCATTGATGCGAAAAGTTTGGTTTACCTTGACGGAACAGAGCTGGATTACAAAAAAGAAGGCCTGAATGAAGGTTTTGAATTCAACAACCCGAACGTGAAAGGCGAGTGTGGTTGTGGTGAAAGCTTCAACGTCTAAGAGTTCTCTGAATTTAAGGTGAGGTTTTTCTCGCCTTAAATTATTTTAAAGGACCTGTATCTGCATGAATTATTTCGAATTATTCGGGCTACCAACTCAGTTTAAGCTGGATGGTAGCCTTCTTTCTTCTCAGTTCCGTGAGTTGCAAAAGCGTTTTCATCCCGATAATTTCGCTACGGCTTCTGAGCGTGACCGATTAATGTCGGTACAAAAAACAGCGGAAATTAATGACGCTAACCAAATATTAAAAAGCCCAGTCTCTCGCGCTGAATACCTGCTTTCCCTGAACGGAGTTGAACTTCGAGGTGAGCAGCAAACTCTTCAGGACCCCATGTTCCTGATGGAGCAGATGGAATTGCGCGAAGAACTTGAAGCCATTACTCAAAGCTCAGATCCTGAATCTGCATTGTTCGACTTTGATAGCAAAGTTGAGAAAATGTACAAACAGCAACTTATTCAGGTTGAGCAAGAGTTGGACAGTGAAGAGTGGAATACCGCTGCTGATACTGTTCGTAAGCTTAAATTTATTGCCAAATTAAAAAACGAGATAGAACGAGTCGAAGATAAACTGCTCGGCTAATTCTAAAAAAGGACCTATAGATGGCACTACTGCAAATTGCGGAACCTGGTCAAAGCTCTGCGCCGCACCAGCATAAATTGGCGGCCGGTATTGATCTGGGAACCACCAACTCCTTAGTGGCTTCAGTGAGAAGCGGCACAGCAACCACTTTAGTTGATGAGCAAGGTCGAAGCATCCTGCCTTCTGTTGTGTCATATTCTGAGCAAGACAAAATTGTCGGCACTGAAGCTCACGACAAGGCACAAACAGATCCTGAAAACACCATTATTTCAGTAAAACGTCTGATTGGACGTTCACTGCAGGATATTCAGACTCGTTATCCAAGCCTGCCATACCAGTTCAAAGCCAGTGAAAACGGTTTGCCAATTCTGCAAACGGCACAGGGGGACAAAAACCCGATTCAGGTTTCTGCCGATATTCTGAAAACACTTGGTCAGCGAGCTGAAAACACCCTAGGTGGTGAACTGGCTGGCGTGGTAATCACTGTACCTGCGTATTTTGATGATGCACAGCGTGTGGCAACCAAAGATGCCGCATCGTTAGCGGGTTTGCATGTACTTCGTTTGCTTAATGAGCCTACCGCAGCTGCCATTGCTTACGGCCTAGATTCTGGTCAGGAAGGTGTGATTGCTGTTTATGACTTAGGTGGTGGCACATTTGATATCTCAATTCTGCGCTTGTCCAAAGGCGTGTTTGAAGTATTAGCAACCGGTGGCGATTCAGCTCTGGGTGGTGATGACTTTGATCATCTCATTGCTGATTACTTACAAGCACAAATGGGCATCGAAGGTCAGCTAAGTTCAGATAAGCATCGCGCACTGCTAAACGCTTCAACTCAGGCAAAAATTACTCTGTCTGATGCGGAACAGGTTGATGTGGATGTGCTTGGCTGGCAAGGCGTATTGACCAAGCAACAGTTTAATGAACTGATTCAGCCGTTAGTAAAGAAAACACTGATGTCTTGTCGTCGTGCGTTAAAAGATGCCGAAGTATCAGCAGACGAAGTCTTAGAAGTCGTCATGGTTGGTGGTTCAACCCGTACCCCGTTTGTTCGTGAGCAAGTTGGAGAATTCTTTGGTCGCACGCCCCTGACAAGCATTAATCCAGATGAAGTGGTCGCGATGGGGGCGGCAATTCAGGCGGATGTACTGGCAGGGAATAAACCCGATTCTGAAATGTTACTGTTGGACGTTATCCCACTTTCATTAGGGATTGAAACCATGGGTAACCTGGTGGAAAAAATTATTCCACGTAATACCACTATCCCGGTCGCTCGAGCGCAAGAATTTACCACTTTCAAAGATGGTCAGACCGCGATGAGTGTACATGTGGTTCAGGGGGAGCGTGAGCTGGTTGACGATTGTCGCTCTCTGGCTCGTTTTTCTCTCAAAGGCATTCCGCCTATGGCTGCCGGTGCTGCGCACATTCGAGTGACTTATCAGGTCGATGCTGACGGTTTGCTTTCTGTTACCGCTATGGAAAAAAGTACTGGCGTTCAGGCTGAGATTCAGGTTAAGCCATCTTATGGGCTGAGTGATGATGAAGTGGCAAACATGCTACGTGATTCTATGACTCATGCTCAGGAAGACATGCAAGCACGAACGTTGATGGAACAGCGTGTTGAAGCTGACCGTGTGATTGAAGGCCTTATTGCTGCAATGCAAGCTGATGGTGACGATTTGCTTAACGAACAAGAGCGCCAGTCACTGATTGCCACCATTGAATCCTTGATTGAATTACGTAATGGTGACGATGCTGATGCGATTGAGCAAGGCATTAAAGATACCGATAAAGCAAGCCAGGACTTCGCTGCGCGCCGAATGGACAAATCTATTCGCGCTGCATTAGCGGGTCATTCTGTCGACGAGATTTAAAGAGAATACAAAGATGCCTAAGATTATTGTTTTACCTCATGAAACACTCTGTCCGGAAGGTGCAGTACTGGAAGCACAAACTGGCGAGACGATTCTTGATGTGGCGTTGAAAAACGGTATTGGAATTGAACATGCGTGTGAAAAATCATGCGCATGTACCACCTGTCACTGTATTGTACGTGAAGGTTTTGACTCTCTGGACGAGAGTGAAGAACTTGAAGATGACATGCTGGATAAAGCATGGGGTCTTGAGCCAGAATCGCGACTCAGTTGTCAGGCGAAAGTGACGGATGAAGACCTGGTCGTCGAAATTCCGAAGTACACCTTAAACCATGCAGCAGAAGAGCATTAACTTTTAAGGAATATTATTATGAAATGGACAGATTCGCGTGATATTGCCATTGAACTGTGCGATAAATATCCAGAGATAGAGCCGCAAAACGTACGTTTTACTGATTTACACCAATGGGTGTTAGAGCTTGACGAGTTTGATGATGAGCCTAACCGTTCAAATGAAAAAATCCTCGAAGCCATTATTATGTGCTGGTTGGACGAACAGGATTAGGTTCACGGATAAACGTTAGATTGAGCACAGTTAACAATTTTTACTAAAAAATCGGGCCTTATGGCCCGTTTTTTTATCAAGTTGACATTTTTGCGTGTCAAAGTGCTAACATCCTCTAGTTATAAAAAGAGGTGGTAATAGGGAATCATAGAATATCAATCACCCCCTAACACCGCCATTACTAAGACAAGGAGAAACCATGTCTACACAGATGTCTGTTTTTATCAGTCAGGAACCTGCCCAGCCTCAGTGGGGAGAAAAGGCGTTACTTTCGTTTTCTGAGCAAGGTGCAACGATCCACCTTGGTCAAGCGCATGACTTAGGTGCTATCCAGCGAGCTGCTCGCAAGCTTGATTCGCAAGGTCTCAAATCGCTGCTACTCGATGGCGAAGGTTGGACTCTGGAAAGTATTTGGGCTTTCTATCAGGGTTACCGTGAAGCGAAGAAAACAAATAGTGTCGAGTGGAAAGCACTGGCAGATGCTGAACAAACGGAACTCGAAGCGCGTATTAAAGCCACAGACTGGGTTCGTGACATTATCAACAAGAGCGCAGAAGAAGTTGCGCCGCGCCAGCTTGCGACTATGGCAGCAGAGTTTGTTAAATCCCTCGATCCTGAGCACATTTCTTACCGTATCGTCAAAGATAAAGATCTACTCACCGAAGGTTGGGAAGGTATCTATGCGGTTGGACGCGGTTCAGAACGCACATCGGCAATGCTTCAACTGGATTACAACCCGACTGGTGATGAAAACGCACCAGTATTTGCTTGTCTGGTGGGTAAAGGTATTACTTTTGACTCAGGTGGTTACAGCCTGAAGCCATCAGGCATGATGACCGCAATGAAATCAGACATGGGCGGTGCTGGTATGGCGACCGGTGCTCTTGCTCTGTCAATTCTTCGTGGGCTGAATAAGCGTGTCAAACTGATCCTGTGTTGTGCGGAAAACATGGTATCAGGTCGTGCACTGAAATTAGGTGACATCATTACTTACAAAAATGGTAAGACTGTCGAAATCATGAATACTGATGCGGAAGGTCGTCTGGTTCTGGCTGACGGTCTGATGTATGCGAGTGAGCAGAAACCTGAGCTTATCATCGATTGTGCCACTCTCACGGGCGCAGCTAAGAATGCTCTGGGCAATGATTTCCACGCTCTGATGAGCTTTGATGATGAGTTATCACATCAGGCGCTGACTGCGGCAAAAGAAGAACACGAAGGTTTATGGCCGCTACCGTTAGCTGATTTCCACCGTGACATGCTGCCGTCAAGCTTTGCTGATCTTTCTAATATCAGCTCTGGTGATTATTCACCGGGCGCAAGTACTGCGGCTGCATTCCTGTCTTATTTTGTGCAAGATTACAAAAAAGGCTGGTTACACTTTGATTGTGCGGGCACTTACCGTAAGTCTGCAAGTGATAAATGGTCTGCTGGTGCGACAGGAATGGGGGTTAAAACCATTTCTCGTGTGCTGATGGATCAGGCTAAATAATTTATAACAATATCAGGCGGTGAATTAGCCGCCTTTATAAAATAAAGTAGAAAGTTAAGGACATTTCATGGCTCTAGAAAGAACATTCTCGATTATCAAGCCCGATGCTGTTGAACGTAACCTGATCGGTGAAATCTACCACCGTATTGAAAAGACAGGGCTGCGTATTGTGGCTGCAAAAATGCTGCATTTGACGGAAGAGCAGGTGAGCGGTTTTTATGCAGAACACCAAGGTAAACCGTTTTTTGAACCTCTTAAAGAGTTTATGACTTCTGGCCCGATTATGGTTCAGGTGTTAGAAGGTGAAGACGCGATTACGCGTTACCGCGAACTGATGGGGAAAACAAACCCAGAAGAAGCGGCTTGCGGTACTCTGCGTGCAGACTATGCGTTAAGTATGCGCCACAACTCGGTACACGGTAGTGACAGCCCTGAATCAGCTGCTCGTGAAATTGAGTTCTTTTTCCCTGAATCAGAGATTTGTCCACGCACAGAAGCTGTTATCTAATTAATATTGCGGTCTTATTTAGTCATTCCAGCGAGCCATAGCGAGACTAGGAATCTAATAACAGCGCCGAGTTGGTAAAGAAATGATATTGATCATTATCTGCTCGGCAAAGAAGATCCTGAATCACGCTCCTTCGTCGCTGTTCAGGATGACGGAAGACTTAACATACCATTCGCTGTTAAACGAACAGCATTTAGTATTCACTTATCAGGCTCCCTTTTTTGGGAGCTTTTTCGTATCTGTCTGAACATTTTTCACGACAATTAAAATGCTGTTTATTATTTAATCAATAAGTTAAAAATACCCTAAAAAACTCATGGTATTGAAGCTCTTGTCGTTACTGCGTAAAGGCTGTACAATTCGCGCCCTTAATTCTTGTTCCATCTATGAGAGGCTACATGACAACAGAAAAAGTCAATCTACTTGATTTTGATCGCAAGGGTATGCGTTCATTTTTTGCTGAAGAGCTAGGTGAAAAAGCATTCCGTGCCGATCAGGTAATGAAGTGGATTTATCACTTTGGTTGTGATGATTTCGAGCAGATGAATAATCTGAGCAAGAAGCTGCGTGAAAAACTTGAGCAGAAATGTGAAATACGTGCACCGTATGTGTCAGATGCACAGCATTCCAGTGATGGCACTATCAAATGGGCAATGCGTGTCGGTGATCAGGATGTAGAAACGGTTTATATCCCGGATGAAGACCGTGCAACGTTATGTGTTTCATCTCAGGTCGGTTGTGCGCTGGAATGTAAATTCTGCTCAACCGCTCAGCAGGGCTTTAACCGTAACTTACGTGTTTCTGAAATTATCGGTCAGGTGTGGCGTGCTGCTCGTGAAATCGGTATGGAAAAAGAAACAGGCCGCCGCCCGATTACAAACGTTGTAATGATGGGCATGGGTGAGCCATTACTAAATATGAAAAACCTGATTCCGGCACTTGAAATTATGCTCGATGATCTTGGTTTTGGTCTCTCTAAGCGACGTGTTACCGTCTCTACTTCTGGTGTAGTTTCTGGCCTGGATCAGATGACGGATCAGATTGACGTCGCGTTAGCAATTTCTCTGCACGCACCTAACGACAAGTTACGTAGTGAAATCATGCCAATCAATGATCGTTGGGATATTAATGACTTTTTAGCTTCAGTGCGCCGATACATTGCCTCATCGAACGCAAACCGTGGTAAAGTGACGGTTGAATACGTTCTTTTAGATCATGTAAACGATGGAACAGAGCACGCGCATGAACTTGCTGAGTTGATGAAAGACACACCTTGTAAGATTAACCTGATCCCGTTTAATCCATACCCGGGTTCGCCTTACAAGAAACCAAGCAATTCTCGAATTGATCGCTTCCAGAAAACATTAATGCAGTATGACCATACTGTAACTATTCGTAAAACACGTGGTGATGATATTGACGCCGCATGTGGTCAGTTAGTCGGTGATGTGATTGACCGCACTAAGCGAACTAAAGCTAAACAAATGGATGCAAATTCCATCCCTGTCAAAGAGTTATAAGCAACAATTTAAGCCAGACTGAAAAACAGTCAGTTTGGCTTATTGTTGAAATTAACCTGTGTTTATTGTGTTTTTCGTGTCAATTTAAGTAAAAACCTTGACGTGTCTGTAATTTCTTTTCCAAATGCTTGTTGTTTACAGGCTATTATCTATTAGAATGTTCCACTATTATCAAAAGTAAATGCGAATTACTGATAATATCAACATACATAAATTTACACTTGTTGAAGTCATCCAGCTAGTCAGCTACTAACAATAAAAAATGAAAGCTACGGCCAGAGACTTGAGCATGAAAACACGAGACAGATATTCCGGATGAATACAGAAAAAGACATTGCTATCGAAGAAGAATCTCCAAAATTTGTAGAACCAGGTACTCTTTTAAAAGAGAAGCGTGAAGCTTTAGGGTTAACTCAACAGCAAGTCGCTGATCGTTTACGACTTCGCCTTTCTATCATTCAAAATCTTGAAAACAACAAATTTGAATCCGATCTGGTTGCGACCTTTATTCGTGGTTATCTACGTTCCTACGCGAAAGCGGTTGGTTTAAAAGAATCTGAAGTTCTTGAAGCTTATGCTCAAAGCACAGGTACCTATCCGCAAGAACAAACAATGCAGAGTTTTTCCAAGAAAACTAAGCGAGACAAGCATGACAGCCATCTCATGACCATTACCTGGGTGATCATGATTGTTCTGATTGGTATGTCTTCTTTATGGTGGTGGCAGAACCATCGTGATGTCGGTTTTTCATCTGATGAAAATGCAGAAGTATCGGCGGTATTAGATAACGAATCAGCGATGCAGGGTTCGACCACAGATCAAGAGTTTGCAACCGTCACCGAGTTAACGGAAGAATCGGGCGAAGAAACCATTGAAACACAAGAGCCTGTGGTTGATGACGTTGTTACTGATCAACCTGCCAGTGATGAAGAATTAGCTGAAGAAACACCTCAAGTAGAAGATACCGTTGAAACGACGGAGCCTGAAGCTGCACAAGAAACGGCAGTGGAAGAAACTGCAGTTGAAGAAACGGTAGTCGCAACTGAAGAACCGTCTGAGCCTGTAGCCAATGATGATCTTTTAACGATGTCATTTTCCGCAGACTGCTGGGTTCAAGTAAAAGATGCATCGGGTAAAACTCTGGTCACTGGCATTAAACAGGCTGGTCAATCAGTAAGTTTAAATGGACAACAACCTTTACAAGTGATTCTTGGTGCTCCTGAAGGCGTGACAATGACATTTGCAAGTGAACCTGTCGACCTTTCTGGGTATACTTCAGGCAAAGTAGCTCGATTCACCTTACCTTAGAAAATACTATGCAACACGAGTCTCCTATCAAACGTCGCCCATCTACACGTATTTATGTGGGTGATGTGCCAATTGGCGATGGCGCGCCAATTGCTGTTCAATCGATGACCAATACGCGAACAACTGACGTGGAAGCGACAGTGGCACAGATTCATGCACTGGAAAAAGTCGGTGCGGATATTGTTCGTGTCTCGGTTCCAACGATGGATGCCGCAGAAGCCTTTAAACAGATCAAACAGCAAGTGTCGGTTCCATTAGTGGCTGATATTCACTTTGACTACCGTATCGCACTGAAAGTGGCAGAGTATGGGGTTGATTGTTTGCGTATCAACCCGGGAAATATTGGCAACGAAGAGCGAATCCGCTCAGTTGTTGATTGTGCCAGAGATAAAAACATTCCGATCCGTATCGGGGTAAATGGTGGTTCTTTAGAAAAAGATCTGCAAATGAAATATGGCGAGCCGACACCAGAGGCGCTGGTGGAATCGGCAATGCGCCATGTTGATATTCTGGACCGACTCAACTTTGATCAGTTTAAAGTCAGTGTGAAAGCGTCAGATGTCTTCTTAGCGGTCGATTCCTATCGTTTACTGGCGAAGAAAATCGATCAGCCACTGCATCTGGGGATTACGGAAGCAGGTGGCGCACGCGCTGGTGCGGTTAAATCATCGGTTGGTTTAGGGATGCTACTTGCAGAAGGCATTGGTGATACGCTACGTATTTCTCTGGCAGCCAATCCGGTTGAAGAAATCAAAGTTGGTTTTGATATTCTGAAATCGCTGCGTATTCGTTCTCGCGGTATTAACTTCATTGCTTGTCCGAGCTGCTCTCGTCAGGAGTTTGATGTTATTTCTACCGTTAACGCATTAGAAGAACGCTTAGAAGATATTATTACGCCAATGGATGTTTCTATCATTGGCTGTGTTGTTAATGGCCCGGGCGAAGCGGAAGTTTCCCATTTGGGGCTGGCTGGCAGCAATAAGAAAAGTGCTTTTTACGAAGACGGCGTTCGTCAGAAAGAACGTTTTGACAATGACGATCTCGTAGCACAGTTAGAAGCAAAAATTCGGGCAAAAGCCTCAATGTTGGACGCTGATAAACGCATTAACATCCAGCAACTAGAACAAGACTAACGATATTACGGTAATTATTTTGGCAAAGACTATTCAAGCAATTCGAGGCATGAACGATTGTCTCCCAACACAGTCTCCACTTTGGCAAAAAGTGGAAGGCACAGTAAAAAGCGTAATCAGTGCATACGGCTATAACGAAGTTCGCATGCCTATCGTTGAGATGACTCATCTGTTCAGTCGTGCGATTGGTGAAGTGACCGATGTGGTTGAAAAGGAAATGTACACTTTTGAAGACCGCAATGGTGACAGTTTAACACTTCGCCCAGAAGGTACGGCGGGTTGCGTTCGTTCTGGTATCGAGAACGGTTTACTCTATAACCAGGAACAGCGTCTATGGTATATGGGCCCGATGTTCCGTCACGAACGTCCACAGAAAGGCCGTTACCGTCAGTTCCACCAGTGTGGTGTGGAAGTGTTTGGTCTTGAAGGGCCAGATGTTGATGCTGAATTGATTATGATGACCGCTCGCTTGTGGCGTGAACTGAATATTGCCGAACATGTTCGCTTAGAACTTAACTCTATTGGTTCGCTGGAAGCTCGTGCAAATTACCGTGCGGCCTTGATTGAATACTTAGAGCAGTATATGGATGTGCTTGACGATGACTGTAAGCGTCGTTTGCATACCAATCCGCTGCGCGTTCTCGACAGTAAAAATCCAGACGTTCAGGCGATTTTAGGTGATGCACCTAAGCTTTCTGAATATTTAGATGCAGATTCAAAGCAACATTTTGCAGGTTTGTGTGAACTTCTTGATGCTGCTGGTATCGAATATACCGTTAATGAGCGTTTGGTTCGTGGTCTGGATTACTACAACCGTACTGTATTCGAATGGATCACTGACAGTTTAGGTTCTCAGGGAACCGTTTGTGGTGGTGGTCGTTACGATGGTCTTGTGGAGCAGCTTGGTGGAAAACCAACGCCTTCAGTTGGCTTTGCAATGGGCCTCGAACGTTTGGTCCTGATGATGGAAACGCTTGGCAATAACGATGTTCGCCGCAGTGTTGACGTTTATATGGTTACTGCTGGAGAAGGCACGCTATCTGCTGGTATGAAACTGGCTGAACAGTTACGTGAACAAATACCGGGTCTGCGTGTGATGAACCACTTTGGTGGCGGTAACTTTAAGAAACAATTTAAACGCGCAGATAAAGTCGGTGCGGCTATTGCGTTGGTTCTGGGTGAAAACGAGGTCGCGGAAAATACCGTTGTGGTTAAAGATCTTGCCGGTGGCGAACAGCAAACCGTTTCTCAAACTGAGGTTGTGAGCAAGCTTGCTCATCTGGTTTAATCGTTATTGAAAACCAATAAGTCTTAATTTTAAGAGATACCTTATGCCAGTGTTTGTCACTGGCATTACTAAAGAGGATAGGAAGTGGAACTCTACGATTCTGAAGAACAACAAGTAGAAGCGATCAAAGATTGGTGGAAAGAGAATGGCAAAGCAGTCATTGTCGGCGCCGTTATTGGTCTGGGTGGTTTATTCGGCTGGCGCTTCTATCAGGACAGCGTGACTGCAGCGAAAGAAGCTGCATCAGAAGACTATTCTCAAGCGATTCAGGCTCTATCTTCCAATGGTGTTGAAGCAGGTGCTGATGTTCAAAGCTTTATTGATGGAAATAAAGACAGCGAATACGCGGTATTGGCAGCAATGCAACTGGCTAAAGTTCAGGTAGAAGCGGGTAATTTGGATGAAGCACTTGCTCAGTTAGAGTGGGCGAAAACCGCGACTGAAGATGAAGCTTTAAAAACTGTGATTACTTTCCGTGTGGCGCGTCTGCACGCTGAACAGGGTGATTACGATACAGCTCTGACTAATTTAAGTAACATTACAGCGGAAAGCTGGTCTGGTCGTGTTGCTGAACTACGCGGAGATATTTCACTGCGTAAAGGTGATACTGCGGCAGCGTATGCGGCATATACTGAAGCTCAGCAGGCGAATGATGCCAGCCAGGGGCTGCAGATGAAACTGGACGATTTAGCCAAGTAAGGGCACAAGTTGATGAAAAAAATGTTCAACAGAGTGCTACTTTCTTCTGCGGTATTAGCTTTACTCGCTGGTTGTGCCGGTGAAGAAGAGAATATCGTCATGGCGCCAGTGCCTGTGGTGAAAAGCGAATTTACACCAAGTTCAGTCTGGAGTGCTTCTATCGACGATGGTGTAGGTCATTACTTCTCTAAACTTACACCTGAATATGCATACGATAAAGTCTTTGTTGCCAGCCGGGATGGGGTCGTCAAAGCCTTAGATCCGGAAAATGGTAAAGAGCTGTGGGAAGTAGACTTAGAAGAAGATGTTCCTGCGCGTTTGTCCGGTGGCATTGTTGCGGCGTATGGTCAAATTTATATTGGCAGTGAAAATGGCGTCGTTATCGCACTAAATGCGGATACGGGTGAACAGGTCTGGAACGTTAAAGTGGAAGGCGAAGTACTCGCTTCTCCGGTCGCTGACAGTAATCTGATCATTGTTAATACCAGTCGTGGTGCGCTTGTGGCGCTTGACCAGGAAACGGGCAGTCAGAAATGGACCATCAGTACAGAGGTGCCGAATTTGACTCTGCGTGGTGAAAGTGCTCCGGCTGCTGTTTCTGGCGGTGTATTCTGGGGCACGCCGAGTGGACGTTTAGCTGCTGCAATATCAGCTCGCGGACAGCTTATCTGGCAACAGCCTGTGGGGCAGCCAAAAGGTGCTACGGAAATTGACCGTTTGGTGGATGTTGATGCATCACCGGTGATTGTCGGCGGTACGCTGTATACGATTGGTTTTAACGGTCAGATGATTGCGATTGATCTGCGCTCGGGTAAGCCAATCTGGAAACGTAATTACTCATCTTCAACTGATATGACGACTGATGGCGGCCGGTTGTTTGCTGTTACTGATAAAGATCATGTGGTTGCGGTTGATGCACGCAGTGGCACAGAGTTATGGTCGAATGATCAGTTAGAAAACCGTTTACTGACTGCACCTAAAATTATCGATGGCTATATTGTGGTGGGTGATAGTGAAGGTTACCTGCACTGGATTGACCGCAGCAGCGGTGAATTTGTCGCGCAGCAGCTAGTTGATGACAGTGGTTTTGCCGTTGGCCCTATCGCGATTGATGGTGGTTATGTCATTGTTACTCGCGATGGCGATGTAAAGAAACTGACGATCACAAAATAATTCGTGATATAATTCACAAACGGCTCCTAGCTGGAAACAGTTAGGAGCCGTTTTATTGAAATAAGTAATGTGGTTATAGGTAATACTAATATTGTTCAAATCGTCGAGATCGCGGTCGATATTGGTATAAAGCTGATTGGTTGTTTTGTCAGTCATTACCTATAACTACATATAAATATAAATTGTAGAGGTTGTTATGATACCTGTTGTTGCTCTTGTTGGGCGTCCTAACGTAGGTAAATCAACACTGTTTAACCGATTGACACGCACCCGTGATGCTTTGGTAGCAGATTTTCCAGGTTTAACCCGTGACCGTAAATATGGTCAGGCGAAGTTAGGCGAACATGAGTTCATTGTGATTGATACCGGTGGTATTGATGGCAGTGAAGAAGGTGTAGAAACCAAAATGGCACAACAATCGCTGGCTGCGATTGAAGAAGCTGATGTTGTACTGTTTATGGTTGATGGCCGTGCCGGTCTGACTGTTTCAGACGAGGCAATTGCGCAACACTTACGCCGTATCGAGAAAAACACCATTCTTGTGGTTAATAAGGTAGATGGGGTTGATCCAGACGCTGCCAGTGCAGAGTTTTGGCAGTTGGGTATGGAACAAATGTACCAGATTGCTGCAGCCCATGGCCGTGGTGTCAGTGCATTGATCGACCGTGCTTTAAACCCGTTGGTTGAAGTTATGGATTCTGAGGAAGCAAGCCTGGAAGACTTAACGGAATTTGCAGACGCGGAAGACGAAAAACTGGACTATACCGAAGAAGAAGCGGAAGAGGTCTATAAGCGCCTGCAGGATCAACCGATCAAACTGGCAATTATTGGTCGTCCTAATGTCGGTAAATCAACGCTGACGAACCGCATTTTAGGTGAGGAGCGCGTGGTTGTTTACGATATGCCGGGTACAACTCGCGATTCAATCTATATTCCGATGTCACGTGATGAGCGTGAATATGTTCTGATTGATACTGCCGGTGTACGTCGTCGTAAGCGCGTTAACGAAACGGTTGAAAAGTTCTCAGTGGTTAAAACGCTGAAAGCTGTTGAAGACGCCAACGTTGTATTACTGGTTATCGATGCGCGTGAAAACATTTCAGATCAGGATCTCAGCTTGCTGGGCTTTGCTCTTAATGCTGGCCGCTCTATCGTTATTGCTGTCAATAAGTGGGATGGTCTGGATACCGATGTTAAAGAACATGTGAAGAAAGAGCTGGATCGTCGTCTTGGCTTTGTTGATTTCGCACGTATTCACTTTATTTCAGCATTGCACGGTACGGGCGTTGGTCACCTGTTTGAATCTGTTCAGGAAGCTTATCGCTCAGCAACGACACGAGTAGGAACGTCGGTTCTGACCCGCATTATGAAAATGGCGACAGAAGATCACCAGCCGCCATTGGTTCGTGGTCGCCGTGTGAAACTGAAATACGCCCACGCTGGTGGCTATAATCCACCAATTGTGGTGATCCATGGTAACCAGGTGAACGAGTTGCCGGATTCATACAAGCGTTATCTGATGAACTATTTCCGTAAGTCACTGGATATTATGGGAACGCCGATTCGTATTCAGTTCCAGAACAGCGAAAACCCATTTGAAGGAAAAACAAATAAAATGACTTTATCGCAGGAGCGTAAACGTAAGCGCCTGATGACGATGATGAAAGGTCGTAACAAGAAGTAATTAACGGAGCCCGGGCAATGCCTGGGCTTTTTATTGAAAAAGACAGAATTTGTAAGTTAGCGATGTTATATACACCAACTCAAGTCACCTTCACTCAGTCTGTTTGGCACTTATCGAGTGAAGTTCAGTTTGTACAACAGGATCATCAATACCTGTATATAGTGACGGCAAGAACGCCATTTCATCCGGTGAGTCACATCTGGCCGGATCATCCTGCAGACAAAGGGATTATTGCTATTGGTTCAGACTCTTTTCAGGTGGAAGATTGTCTGGTCGGGGCTATAAGCCTGGAACAGAATAAGCTGTTTGTAGATAAAGCCATTCCGGTCAAACGCGACGAGCCTGGTTGGGTATTCGTGGTTGTGCATTGCATCAGGGCTGAGCAAAATGTGGTTAGCCCGGGGCAGGAGATAACTCTGAGCGTGGATAAAGACTATCAACAGCAATTAAGCCGGGGTCATAGTGCGGGTCATTTGTCTTATCTTGCTTTGAATAAAGTGTTGGCTGCCGGTTATTGGCGTAAAGATGCTGACAGAAAAGATCCACACGGATATTATGATTTTAACAGTTATGCTCAAGTAACGAGTTTTGTTACCCAGGATCAGTGTGTCGATACTTACCGGTTAGGCAAAACATTGCGTAAACGTGGATTAAACAGTGCAGATATGCTGCACAACCTCTCTCTGATAGAGCAGCAGGTTAACCTACAGCTTTCTGATTGGTTAGGTTTACGATCCAAAATTGAAATCGAGAGAGAAGGTGATAACCTGACTGATTCACGTTATTGGCAATGTGATTTGCTGGAAGGTAATGTGGCTGTTATCCCTTGTGGTGGCACGCATGCAATGTCATTAGAAGAGTTCAGCAGTATACAGATTAAACTTATACAACTTGATGACCAACATATCGAAATGCACACCACTGTAAATGGTTAAACAGAAAAAGATCCTTTTCAATAATTCTGATTACATTGGTTTATTAAAAGGTTTTTAGATTTTTATATCGCTTTAAATCCAAATGCAGAACATGTAACTTATGCTTTCGGTATGTGGTTATATAAATGTTCTTTTAAGGGTAGATCGCTGAACAACAGAGATAAAGCAGAAGATCAGCTTGAGATCTATATGCGATCATTATTCGTATCATAACTCCTTAAGATTCAGAGTTGGAGTTGGTTAGTAGCGGGAGATGTCTCATGGATAATTTGTGTCCACAATGTGATAAAGAGCTCGAGTGGGATGGGCAGTATCACTGCACTTTGTGCGATAAACACTACAAAAAAGTTGGCTTTTGCCCTGAATGCGACGCCGAACTAGAAAAGTTGCAAGCTTGTGGTGCGGCTAATTATTTTTGTAATACCTGCAATGAGCTTAAATCAAAGTCTCGTGTTCGTTTTGAATTCCAGACGATCGACTAGATTAATAACCCTCTGCAATTCTTAATGAAATTCAAATCTCATCCATATATCAGTCTTTAACTCGCGTTATTGACTGCTATTGAAGTTGGTTGTTCTTCTCTCAATTTCAGCAGATGAGATTTTTCCTACCTTTCAATCAGTCCTCGTTATCTATTCTATTCTGTTGTCACCTGTATCATTTACGATTGGCAGACCTTATTTCAGGTCGGAGAAACAAGCGTAATGAAGTATACAGAATAAGAGAATATGACTGATAAAGTATTGAAAAGGTACCTTTTATGGTTACCCAGTGTGTTGTTGTTATGTGCTGTAAGCACCTCATTTATCAATCAGCACCTATTCTCTAATAATTTAATCACCTCGGTTATCGATAATATAAAAGAACAATACATCGATATGCGTAAAGCTGAGGTCGAAGAGCGTGTCGCCACGACATTAAAAATGCTGGATGTGATTGGTCAAAGTAACCATATCAATAAGGGGGAGCCGATCCCTGAAGCATTATTTGATAAAACGATGTCTGCGCTTCAAGCCCTGAATGAAGATAATGATCAATATATCTTTGTTATTGATAAGCATAAAAAATTTGTCGTACATAGAAACTCTGACAATCTATTCAGAGACGATATTAACAATGAATTGATTCACTATATTTATCAAAGTGCGGTTAATGGTGTTTCATGGGTTGAATACAGTGATAGAGCTTTTAACCAGCGTGAAGCTGAAGCTCAGGCCCAAAAAATTACGCATATTCGCTACGTTGAAGATTGGGACGTTGTACTGGGTAGCGGTGAATTGCTGCACGATATAAGAGAGTATTCAGAGTCAGAAGCTAAAATCGTCGTTGATTTGATTCTGGAACAGGACTCGAATCAAAACCTCTTCCACCTTTTGGTCTTAATTGTTTTCTCAGGCATCATTTATTATCTCAGAAGCATGACCGCGAAAAAGCTCTACGCATACAAATCCACAATTGAAGAAAAACTGGTTCAGATAAAAGAGAAAGATAAAGAGATTACCTTTCGTTCTTTATATAACGATGTAACAGGTTTACCGAATCGGAAAGCGACCTGTGATTACATTGATCATCTTTGTCTGCAAGAGAAAGGGGAAGAGTATCAGTTGCAACTGATTGATATTGTCGACTTCCAAAAAGTGAACAATCAATATGGCTTTACTGTGGGTGATCGCATATTGCGTCAGATCGCAGGTTCGCTGGACGGGCTCAAAGATGATTCGATGTTTGCCGGTCATATTGCGGCCGACCAGTTTGTGGTGATATGCCCCAAATCACTTGGAGCATGTATTGATTTCGACCAGCAGATGGAAGCATTTGAAAAGTATGATGTCAGTGGTGAAATGCTGTCTCTGAGAGTTCGTAATGCAGCGGTCAACTTTAAGAACAGAAACATATTGGGCTCTATCATTGTCCGAAACAGCGAACTGGCGATGAAATACGCCAAGCTAAATAACCTGTTTAAAGTGGTGTATTCGCCGTTTATGTCCAAGAGTTCTGAGCGACACTTTAAGATCTCAAACTTACTTGATTACGCGATCGAGAATAACGAATTCTACGTTCACTATCAGCCACAGGTGAGCACTTTGAGTGGCAAAATAATTGGTGTAGAAGCTTTGATCCGTTGGGATAATATTGAACTGGGTCGCGTTGCACCTCTGGATTTCATTCCGATTGCTGAAAAGAAAGGGATCATCCATAAGATCAGTGATCTGGTATTAACACAAGCTTGCAAAGACATTCAGTCGATTAGCCCTAACGGGGAAAATGCTTTAACCATTTCAGTGAATATCTCTCCGAATCAATTGCTGAGTAAAGGGTTTGTTGAAAACACCATCAACATTATTCAGTCCAGTGGTATTGATTCGAACCGAATTGTGTTTGAGATAACCGAAGGCACTTTCCTTAATGATATACCGGGCACCGTTGCGATTATCAAACAACTCAAAGCGGTCGGAATTAAGTTCTCAATTGATGACTTCGGAACCGGCTATTCATCGCTGAGTTACCTGTCTAAATTACCGGTTGATGAAGTGAAAATAGATAAGAGCTTTATCAATGACCTGGTAGAAGACGAAGATGCCTACAACCTGGTGAAGAGTATTCTGGCTGTGGCAAGTATTAAACAGCTAACCATTGTTGCTGAAGGCGTTGAAACACAGGAGCAATCACAAATTCTGGCTGATCTTGCCTGTCACCTGTTGCAGGGATATTACTTCTCACGACCGGTTGATGTGGAAAACCTGACTAAGAAAATCAAAGATAACTTTAAAGATAAGTAATGTGAAAGTTTCAATCCCCCACTGTGGTTTGCCACTGACTCAGGTCAGTGGTTTTTTTTACTCCTGAACAACAGAGCGAATCTCGCCATCTTTAACACGGGTGATTAATTGCTCTCCCTGTTGTACGTCCCCCGCACTTTGAATGACCTTACCTTTGTCATTTTGTGTAATTGAATAGCCACGAGATAGGGTCGCTAAGGGGCTGACCGCATTCATGGTGTCCGTTAAACGGGTAAAACGATAGCGTGAAGAAACCAGTAATTGATTCATGGCATCTTTGAGTTCACGTTCACGGTTAGACAGGCGATGCTGCTGCTCACGCAGTTTTTTATCCGGAGAAAGCAACTGTAACTGATGGTGACGTTTATCGAGGTCATTCTGTAGATAGGAGAACCGGGCTCGTAGAGCTCTTTCCAGCCTTAGTGTGTAATCGTCTAGCTGTTGTTGCTGACGTTGCAAACGGGTTGCAGGGTGCTGGCTGTCTAACCTGTGCTGCAACTGTCTGGTTAGGGCTTTTTGTTGGGCGAAATAGTATTTTATCGCGCTGGCCAGTTTGTTCTGGTAAACCTGAAATGCTTGCTTCTTATGGCTGTTATCGCGGCTTACCAGCTCAGCGGCGGCTGATGGAGTAGGAGCGCGTACATCAGCCACAAAGTCTGCAATGGTGACATCAATTTCATGCCCAACTGCACTAATAACTGGGATTTGGCTTGCCGCAATCGTGCGGGCAACGATTTCATTGTTGAAACACCACAGGTCTTCCAGTGAACCGCCACCACGTCCAACAATCAGTACATCACATTCTGCACGAGAGTTTGCACAACCAATAGCCTGCGCAATCTGAATAGCGGCGGCTTCACCCTGTACGACCGTCGGGTAAATGATGATCGGCAAACTTGGGTCACGCCGTTTAAGGACATTGAGAATATCCTGTAAAGCTGCACCGGTTTTGGAAGTCACAATACCAACACATTTAGGATGTTCCGGTAGTGGTTGTTTCAAGGTTTGAGAGAACAGGCCTTCACCAGCCAGCTTCATTTTTAGCTGATCAAACTCTTGTTGCAGGCGGCCATCACCTTCCGGCTGCATACTTTCAATAATAATCTGATAGTCGCCACGTGGTTCATACAGTGACAATCGGGCTTTGACTAATACCTGCTGACCGTTTTTAGGTTTAAAGTTTACAAAGCGATTATTGCCTTTAAACATCGCACACTTAACCTGCGCGCGTGAGTCTTTAAGAGTCAGATACCAGTGGCCGGATACCGGTGATGAGAAATTGGAGATTTCACCGATTAGCCAAATAATGCCCATTTCATTTTCCAGCAATAAACGGACTTCAGCATTAAGACGAGAAACGGTGTAGATATTTGGATTGGTGTTGGAAAGCAAGACTAATCTACCAGACATGAGTATGGAAATTAGCGGCAATATAATACATAGCAAGGGGTGAAATGCAAATAAAAATTGAAAAAATGTGTAGCCAACCGATTACGCCGGGCGTATAATCCCTCCGCAATATCTAATCCAAATGCGATTTTTCGGAAGGTTCCGGAAGTAGAGCGTTTGGATTGTTTTTATATTCACCCTCTATATTGTGAGATATTGCAAATGCTAAGAATTGCCAAAGAAGCGCTGACATTCGA
>Ga0075011_10000374_pt1 | contig 23753 bp, 25 predicted proteins | sample TARM_MetaG_T_14_FD_72354 | JGI IMG/M metagenome (GOLD analysis project Ga0075011, IMG submission 72354) | Freshwater microbial communities from Pennsylvania, USA, analyzing microbe dynamics in response to fracking - TARM_MetaG_T_14 | ecosystem: Environmental > Aquatic > Freshwater > River... | reverse complement strand
AAAGCCTTCTTCGACCCAATCTTTTACAAATCCATCTTGGTTAACTGGGCGTTTTGCCAGTGCTTCAAATCTTTTTGAACGCATGAACCAACCTCGTTAATTTGATTAGATGTAAGAAGGACGATCGTTAGTTGGCTCGTCACCCAATGCACCTAGTAGTGTTTTACCGATTTCACGAGCAGAGATAACTGCTTGGCGAACTGCGCCTGAATCACCGGAAACTACTAAGATGGCTTCGTTACTGAAACTTGTGCCGTTTGCTGGAGTGCTGTACGCGATGACGTCAACATTTGCAGATTTCACTGCAGTATCTGCCATCAAAACACCCACAGAAGCAGGAGCACCCACGATGACACCACAAGATTTGCCTAGCGGTGCGCCGAATGCTTTTTCTAGTGCGTAGCTTGCGCGAGCGGTGTATTGAAGTTCGATGTGACCAGCAGCGTTTGCATATACGTCACCAAATGTGCGATCCAATTCTTTAAGTGCGACTTCAACAGCGCGACGAACGTCAGAAACATCATCACCACCAAACACAATTAAAGAACCATGACCAGCGCCGCCTTTGGTGTCGCGAGGAAGTTCAATACAAACCACTTCAGTGTTTGTACCTTTCACTGCTTCGTCTGCTGCCATGATGTGTGGACCAGCACCAGTACGAGCACCCATGATGCCGATAGAGCGGTAGCGTTTTTCCAGTTTCATAGCATCCAAAAGAGCCGTGTCGACGTTTGCTATGACTAACCCGATGGTGTCGCCAATAGCAGTACCGACAAACTCAGTAAGACTGCATGTTTTTTTATCCATTGTTTCACCTCGATTTTTTTTCGCTGAGGAGACATCAGGTGAACCATTCTGAACCCGAGCGATCACCTGATTCATGATTTGTTCAACTAATGGGTTGTCACTCATTCGTTAAGTCCTTTTGGAAGAATTTTTTCAACGTCCGTATGAGGGCGAGGAATAACGTGTGTTGCGACAACTTCACCAACATTGGCAGCAGAAGATGCGCCTGCGTCAGTTGCAGCTTTAACCGCACCCACATCGCCACGAACAACCACTGTTACCAAGCCAGAGCCGATTTTTTCGTATCCGACAAGGACTACGTTTGCCGATTTGACCATTGTGTCTGCAGCTTCAATTGCAGCGGTTAGACCACGGGTCTCGACCATTCCTAGTGCTTCTTGTTGCATATTTATACCTCGTAGTATTTTCATAATGTTGCGCAGAGATATTAGAAAAGTCGGACGAAAAATAATGGTTTAGTTTGAGGGATTTAATTGCGACTAATTAGTGCTATATGTGAAAAAATTGCACTTTCAAAATGGAGGTATAAGTAATTTCAGGGTTCATGAGGAATAGGCTATTGGTAAAAAATTGCTATTTGGCTATTTTTTTATTGTTTATTTTTGTGACATTTAGCAAAGTTACAAATAATTTGAAGTTAGTCATAAATAACGGATTTATGGGACTTCTGTATCAATAATTGAAATTTAATCTAAGCAATATTTTACCTTTCGCAGTGTTGTGTAACTTGTTGTTATTAATGTTTATTTAATCTAATTTTGTGCATTTTTATTAATGGGTATTTAAAAAATACCTATAAAGTGTGAATTGATGGCAAAAAAGTAACAAATTAAAAAAATATACTTTATTTCGAAGTTTTTCATTTCATGAACCGTAAGTTGGCTTCGTGGAATAGGGGTTATATTTATATTTAATTAAATAAACACCTTATATAAGGCAGCGTTTATTTCTATAAAAAGGAACATAATGTCATGAGTAACCTACGAAACGAATGTATATCTGAGTTCTTCGGAACAGGGCTATTTTTATTTTTTGGTGCAAGTTGTTTGTCTGCTATCAAAGTCGCTGGCGCGTCTTATGGTTTGTGGGAAATTTGTATTGTGTGGGGCTTGGGGATCTCTCTAGCCGTTTATCTAACTGCAGGCGTCTCAGGTGCACACTTGAATCCAGCGGTAACCATTGGCCTTTGGCTGTTTGCGAATTTTGACAAACGTAAAGTGATTCCTTACAGCTTGTCTCAAACTGCGGGCGCTTTCTTTGGCGTTGCAATGTGTTACCTAATTTACAAAGACCTTTTCACCGCATATGAAACAGCAAACAATATGGTGCGTGGTTCTGAAGAGAGTCTCTACTTGGCCGGTATTTTTAGTACCTATCCTCATCCTGCCATTTCCGTTTTCCAAGCAGCCTTTGTAGAAATCATTATTACCGCAACACTTATGTCATTGATCCTTGCATTGACCGACGATGGTAACGGTGTACCTAGAGGTGCTTTGGCTCCGCTATTAATCGGTATTCTTGTTGCAGTTATCGGTGCATCAACAGCCCCATTAACAGGATTTGCGATGAACCCTGCACGTGATTTCGGCCCAAAACTATTCGCTTATTTAGCAGGATGGGGAAATGTTGCCATGACTGGTGCACGCGATATTCCTTATTTCTTGGTGCCAATCATTGCTCCGATCATCGGCGCATGCGTAGGTGGTGCAGGCTACAAATTCTTTATTGGTAAAGGTTTAGAAGCGGAGAAACCTTCAGCAAAGGAGGTTGAGGGTCAGACACAACTTTAACGTGTACAGAAGTCGTTCTGGATTCACCGTTTTGCTAATGAGTAGAACAAACAAAATATAATCCTATGCACAGGTATTTAAAGCTGCGAGTTGTAAAAGGTGAGGCATCATTTTTTACAACAGCAGCTTTAAGTATGACGTTGAGATTACTTTTAACGTGAAACTAGGGTCTTATAGCCCTAAGGAGCAACAATGGATAACATTATTATTTGCCCAAGTAAGTACGTACAAGGACCAAACGTGATGGATAACTTAGGGGCGTACGTTAAGCCTCTTGGGAGTTCTGTTATTGTGCTTGCCGATAACTTCGTTACTCAGTTAGTAGAAAAAAGAGTGAGCGTAAGTTTCAGTGAGCAAAATATTGAAGGGTACTTTGCACTTTTTGGTGGTGAATGTTCACAGCCAGAAATTGAACGTTTAACTGCCGTTGCAAAAGATCAGCGAGTTGAAGCTGTGGTGGGTATTGGTGGCGGCAAAACACTGGATACTGCGAAAGCCGTTGGTGCGGAGCTTAGTATTCCTGTGGTAATTGTGCCGACGATAGCGTCAACTGATGCACCCACCAGCGCATTGTCAGTAATTTATACGCCAGAAGGCGAGTTCAGCGAATATCGCTTCTACACCAAAAACCCTGACGTTGTGATTATGGATACTCAGATCGTAGCGCAAGCGCCGACACGTCTACTTGTTTCGGGTATGGGGGATGCCCTCTCTACCTATTTTGAAGCAAGGGCAAACGAGCGCTCCGGCAAAGGAACTATGGCTGGCGGAGCACCAACAAAAGCGGCGCAAGCGTTAGCAAAACTCTGCTTCCAAATTCTAATGAGCGATGGATTGAAAGCTAAAGTGGCGTGTGACAACAACCTTTCAAGCCGTGCTCTGGAAAATGTTGTTGAAGCCAATACCTATCTTTCCGGAATTGGATTTGAAAGCTCTGGCTTGGCTGCTGCACATGCGATTCATAATGGTTTGACACTTCTAGAAGAGTGCCATCATTTGTACCATGGTGAAAAAGTGGCGTTTGGTACCATTACTCAGTTGGTTTTAGAAAATGCACCAATGGAAGAAATCAATGAAGTGATCGAATTCTGCTGCAATGTTGGGCTACCAACCAATCTCACCGATATGGGTGTTCTGCACATAGACAAAGATAAGCTACTCAACGTGGCGAAAGCAGCATGTGCAGAAGGGGAAACTATCCACAACATGCCATTTAAAGTGACCTCAGAATTAGTCCTTTCTGCGATTCTCACTGCTCATGAATTAGGTAGTTAAAATATTGTAATAAACGTCTATTTTATTTCTTGTCTGGGTGATATGAATAAATTTTTTCACATTTATGTCACTTAGACAGGTTTTTTAATTTCGTTATATGAATAAATTAAAGTGTTTCCTTTCTCTAAGTAAATTAGTTGCATGTAACAATTAATTATCAAAATATTAACCATCAAAGTTTCTTTACATAAATCTGACGAAATAAATTGGTTAATTTAGTTACTGATCACTTATTTGTTTCCATCTTGGTGCTACATATAAACTCGAATTTCGGGACGAAGTATTTTGTATCGTATCAATGGACTAAGAAGGTGGTTATGTCTTCTGTTACCTCATTAGACTCAGCATTAATAAGAAAGATCGCTTCAGATTTTGCACAAGCGACAGAATTAGCCGTGGTCGTCGTAAATATACATGGAGAGGAAATATCAGAACGATTTAACTTTTCAGATTTCTGTCAGAAGATCAGACAGAACCCCGAACTCTACAATCAATGCATGCTCAGTGATAAAAGAGGTGGCCTCAAAGCCTCTGTTGATAACAAACCATGTGTGTACCAATGCCATGCAGGGCTTACGGATTTCTCAATTCCTTTGATCGTTGAAGGACACTTGGTTGGCTTTGTGTTGTGCGGACAGGTAAGACTTATCGGCCATGAAGATGAGTCCATTGAAGGGATGGCACACACCCAAAATATGTGGGAAAAAGACGAGGAGCTTCGTCATTGCTTTGAAGATATTCCAGTCGTTGATTACCAAAAAGTCCTGGCTTCTGCCGAGTTGCTGCAACTGATTGTTGAGAACTGCATTCGTAAGCACATTAACCTTGTAGTGATTGACGATACTGGCATTAACGACCAACAAAAGCTCTCTATCAATAACAATGATCATAAGATCAAAAAGGCGTTGCGCTTTATTGAGCACCATTTTAGTGACGACATTAAATTGGAAGATGTCGCTGCCCATATCTATCTGAGCCCTTACTACTTTTCGAAGTTATTCAAGAAACATCTTGGCATTGGTTTCAATGCGTACTTAAATAATTGCCGTATTATGCACGCCAAGAAAATGTTAAAAAGCAGTGGTATCCCTGTCGCGACAATTGCGAAAAATTTGGGATTTTCTCAGACCAGTTATTTCTGCAAAGTATTTAGAAAAAATTGCAGTATGAGTCCGCAAGAATATAGAGATAAACATTATCAAGATGCGGTAATTCACGATTAGTTGATCTAGAAAATAAGTGATTTAATTTTTAAGTGGCACTTGAGTTTAATAACCGGTGCCACTTAACATATTTGAATATTGCACAATGACAATAAATTACCATTTGTATGTTTTAATTAACTCTGTAAGATACTGTTTTAAATGGTTGTTTAGGTTAGCATGACAATTTATTACCATTGGAGGTGATAATTTGGCAGAAATTCATCATCATGGTAGCCAGAATTTATTTACTAGAAGCCTATAGTGAGATTTAGGAACAAGATATGTAGTTAGTTTTAGTTGTCGAAACACGATATTTCAATTTGGTTATGCCCCAGACTGGGCATATATCCCGCAAGGGATTACGGAAGTGAGGTGAGAATCCTCCGCAGCCCCCGCTGCTGTAATGCTGACGACTTGGTTATACCACTGTTTCATAGGTGAAACGGGAAGGAATCAAGAAGGATGAAGCTAAGCCAGAAGACGAATCAAGTTGAACTCAATAACTCCTTCGGTGGGAAGAGAGTGAGAGAAGTAGGTTCCTGTCTTAAGACCCTACGACTTTTCACCTGCCCACCGTCCGTTCAGAAACGTAACTGAAAGTGGACTATGAAAGCATTACTTATAGCGGGCACAAACAGCGGAAGCGGCAAAACAACATTCACATTAGGTTTACTAAGAGCCTTGTGTCGCCGTGAGCTAAAAGTTCAGCCATTTAAGGTTGGCCCAGACTACATTGATACCGCTTGGCACAGTAAAGTCGCCAACGTTCCATCCCATAATCTAGATTCCTTTATGCTCGATGAGCAGACTGTGAACGCCTTATTCCATCAACAAACACAAAATGCCGACATCGCAGTGATAGAAGGTGTTATGGGGTTATTCGATGGCTATGGTACCGACCCATACTATTGCAGCAGCGCAGGTACAGCCAAAGCACTCAAATGCCCAGTGATTTTAGTTGTAGACGGTAAAGCTATGTCGACGTCAGCTGCCGCGATTGTTATGGGCTTTCAGCAGTTCGGCAAAGAGATCAACATTGCAGGTGTTGCATTTAATAACGTCAATTCAGATAAGCACTACCAGCTTCTTAAACAGGCCGTAGAAACCTATTGCCACATTCCAGCGTTTGGTCGATTACCTAAGTTACCCAATATTGAACTTCCCTCTCGTCACTTAGGTTTGATGACTGCTCAAGAATCACAAGATATGGATTCTCAATGGGATGAACTGGCTGACGCTATTGAACAGTATATTGATGTTGATGGCTTGCTTAGTGTTGCTTGCTCCCAACTTTACCAAAGTACAACGCAGACGATTTATCAAGCGATGGAAGGTAAGGGTAAAGGCTTAGTTGTGGCAGTCGCGATGGATAAGGCATTCAATTTCTATTACCAAGCGAATCTTGATCTCCTAACCAGCTGCGGTGTTGAAATTCGATATTTTAGCCCTCTAACGGACTCACAATTACCCGAATGCGACTTGGTGTATATCGGTGGTGGATACCCTGAGTTATACGCAGAGCAGCTTTCGAAAAACCGTTCGATGTTGCAATCAATCCTTGCGGCTCATCAAGCCAATTTGCCCATTTATGCAGAGTGTGGCGGATTGATGTATTTAGGGAGTTCACTTTCTGACAGTGAAGAAAACATCTATCCCATGGTCGATATCTTGTCAGGTCAAAGCGTTATGACTAACAAGCTGAATCGCTTTGGTTACTGCAATGCGAAGGCAGAAGTAGACACTTTGTTGTGCCTGTCTGGAAATGAGTTACGTGGTCACGAATTTCATTATTCCGATTTTGTTACGGATATGGAGCCTGCATTCACACTGAGTAAAGTCCATGAAGGCGAAGTGATTGCAACATGGCGAGGTGGTTATCAAGTAGGTAATACGTTAGCGATGTATCTCCATGTGCATTTTGCGCAGTCTCCGGAGATGTTACTTGAGTGGTTTAAGAGGGCGCGAAGCCTATGATGACCTTAACTCTTTATTTCACTGCATTCTTTATGGATCTGTTGATTGGTGATCCTCACAGCTGGCCGCATCCTGTACGTTTGATCGGGATTTCAATATCCAATATGGAGAAACGAATCCGACAAATATTTAGCAGCAAAATATGGCTCTATATCGCTGGCGGCATTTTGTGGCTCTGGATTGTTGGCACTGCAGGTTTAATTACTTGGGCAGTGATTCATTTGAGTTATGACATCCACTGGCTACTTGGGACAGCTGTCGAGCTTTGGCTTGCATTCACTGTGCTCGCGACGGGCTGTTTAAAAGATGCGGCTTATGAAGTGCTAATCCCACTGCGTGCTCACAACCTTGAAGAAGCACGCCTCAAAGTCTCTTACATTGTTGGACGTGATACCAGCCAACTGGATGAAAAACAGATCACCAGAGCGACAGTCGAAACTGTGGCTGAAAACACGGTAGATGGAGTGATTGCACCGATGCTCTATCTGTTTATCGGCGGTGTACCACTTGCGATGGCATACAAAGCGATCAATACCCTCGATTCTATGGTTGGTTACAAAAACGATCGCTACAGAGAGTTGGGTTTTGTCTCTGCACGTATGGACGATGTGGCGAATTTTATTCCAGCTCGTATTTCTTGGCTGCTGTTTTCTTTGTCTGCCTTCCTAATGGGGTGCAATGGTAAATCTGCATTTACCGTTGGTTGGCGAGACCGATATCAACATAAAAGCCCCAACAGTGCTTGGTCTGAAGCGACGGTCGCGGGAGCGCTTGGTGTTCAACTTGGTGGTCCAAGCAACTACTTTGGTCAATTGGTCGAAAAGCCTTGGATTGGAGATTTCCTTAGAGAAATCGAGCCAGAGGACATCGGTCAATCAACGCGCTTAATGTACTTAACGTCAACCTTAGCTCTACTTCTATTTTCACTCGCTTACATCGTAGTTATTTAGGGATAGCCGTATGAACTTTATTCAGCAGCCACAACGAATTGAATCGACGAGTTTTGAAATCATCGACGAGATCATTGCCACTGAATTTCCTGATTATCAGTTTGCTAATGAACTTGAAAAGAAAGTCATTACTCGTGCAGTGCATACCACTGCCGATTTCGACTGGCTGGAAATATTAAAGTTCTCACCGGATGCTTTAGCGACGTTGCAAACGGCTATTTATGAAGGCTGCACATTCTACACCGATACCACAATGGCTCTCTCTGGCATCAATAAGAGCCTTTTGAAACAGTTTGACTGTGACATTAAATGCTACATCGCTGACCCTTGGGTGGCAGAGCAAGCGAAAGCGCAATCCAAAACACGCTCAATGATTGCGGTAGAAAAGGCGTTGAAAGATGAAGGTAATAAAGTGTTTGTGTTCGGCAATGCACCAACCGCTTTGTTTCAACTGTTAGAAAGTGCGGCTAATAAACCTGTCATGACCATAGGGGTACCCGTTGGTTTTGTTGGCGCGGCAGAATCCAAACAAGCGCTTTACGAGAGCAATTTCCCGTTTATCACGGCTCTGGGTAGAAAAGGTGGAAGCAATGTTGCAGCTGCCATCGTCAACGCTGTGCTTTACCACATGCGGGAGGCTTTATGAGTCAAACAGCTGAAGCGGATATTGTTTGGCACAGAGGTAAATCTTATCGCAAGGGTTATACCACAGGCTCTTGTGCGACTGCCGCAGCCAAAGTGGCAGCACTAATGGTAATGCGTCAGCAACTCATTCATCAAGTTTCCATTGTGACACCATCAGGTGTGGCGCTGAATCTGAATGTCGAAGATGCTTCCATGGAATTGCATAGTGCGGTCGCCGCGATACGTAAAGATGGCGGTGATGATGTGGATGCTACCCATGGAATGTTGATCTACGCCCAAGTAACGGTGAACGATACTCAATCCATTGAAATACTGGGTGGTGAAGGTGTGGGCGTGGTGACACGCAAAGGCGTGGGTTTACCTGTAGGTGTTGCCGCGATTAACAAAACGCCGCGTCACACTATAGAACAAGAAGTGCGTGATGTTATTGGCCCTAACAAAGGCGCGGTTGTCACCATTTTTGCTCCTGAAGGAAAAGAACGCGCTGAGAGAACCTACAACTCACGATTGGGGATTGAAAACGGCATCTCGATCATCGGAACTTCAGGTATTGTGACTCCAATGTCGGAAGAAAGCTGGAAACGCTCCCTTGCGATTGAACTCGAACAAAAACGCGCATTAGGACACAGTAAAATCGTCTTAGTCCCAGGCAACCACGGCGAGCGTTTTGTACAGCAACAACTCAATATCGAACAAGACATTGTGGTGACCATGAGCAATTTCGTGGGCTACATGTTGCAAGAAGCGAATCGCTTGAACTTCGAACAAGTTCTTATCGTGGGACACTTGGGTAAGCTTATCAAAATTGCGGCAGGGGTTTTTCACACCCATTCCCATATTGCTGATGCACGTTTAGAAACTTTAGTCACCCACTTGGCGTTACTGAATGCGCCCCATGATTTACTTCGCCAAATCTATCACTGCATAACCACCGAAGAAGCGCTTGAGTTGATTGAAGAGCATGGCTATCAAGTGGTTTACCAAAATATCGCTCAAGAGATAGAACGCAGAGTTGCGGCAATGTTGAAGTATGCCAAGCATCAGTTTAAGTGTGACGTAGTGTTGTTTTCTTTTGATAACCAAGTGTTAGGTAGTAATCGTCCTGTTGAACAAATCGTGGAGGATTTCCAATGATTTACGTAGTAGGAACTGGGCCGGGACGCAGAGATCTTATGACTGTCGCTGGAGAAAACTTAATAGCGAAGGCCGATGTCCTCGTAGGTTGGCCTCGCTTATTAAGTGCTTTTAGCGATTTCAAAGGGCAGCGAATTGAACTCTCGGGAAGCATTGAGAGCACGTTAGCCACATTAGAAGAATTCAAATCACAACTGGTGGTTGTTTTGGCGTCCGGCGATCCAATGTTATTTGGTATCGGTAAGCGTATTAGCGAGCATTTTACGCCAGACCAACGCAGATGTGTTCCAGGCATAAGCTCTATTCAAATGCTGTTTTCGGAAGTAGGGATTGATATGAACGATCTTTACATTACGAGCAGCCATGGCAAACAGCCTGACTTCGACTTTCTCTTCTTACATAAAAAGATTGCTCTGGTGACAGACAAGATTCTCGGTCCTTATGAAATTGCTCAGGAAGCGATAAAACGCAATCTCAAATGCAGCGTCATCGTTGGTGAAAACTTGGGGTATGAAAATCAGAAAATTTCGGTACTTAAACCTGAGCAAGTACAGCGTGAATATGACATGAACGTGGTGGTGGTGATGAATGAAAGACAGTGAATTTCTGAGAGCAGAAAAAGTGCCTATGACAAAGCAAGAAGTACGCACCATCGTGCTTGATAAGTTGCAGTTGGGTTCTGCAAGCCGTTTTGTTGATGTTGGGGCGGGAACAGGAAGCATCGCTTTAGAAGCAGCATTAAGCTTTGAACGCTTACACGTGTATGCCATTGAAAAGAATGAGCATGCTGTAGAAATCATGCACAAAAACATGGAGCGCTTTGGCTGTAACCATATTCACCTCATCAACAAGATGGCGCCCTGTGAACTGACCGGCAAATTCGATGCGGTGTTTATTGGCGGCTCAGGCGGCAATTTAGAACAGATTATTGATTGGGCGTTAGACCATCTATTAGAGGGCGGTCGTCTTGTGATGAACTTCATTTTGCACGGCAGTCTTAACCAAGCACTAGACCATTTAAAAAAGTGCGCTATCGACGAATTTGAGTGTAGCCAAATCCAAGTCTCTTCTATGACTTCTCTCGGCACTAGCTACTACTTCAAGCCAAATAATCCAACATTTATCGTTTCATGTATTAAGGGGAATCAACGTCATGGATAACTTTGATCATTCTAAAGTCTACTTTGTTGGCGCAGGTCCAGGTGATCCAGAGCTGATTACTTTGAAAGGTTACAACTTGCTAAAACAGGCTGATATTGTCATCTATGCAGGTTCGTTGATTAATCCTGAGTTGCTTAATTACTGCAAACCGACTGCCCAATGCCATGACAGTGCGTATATGCATTTGGAGCAGATCATCACCATGATGGCAGAGGGGGTAAACGCAGGGAAATTGGTGGTCCGTCTTCAAACCGGCGATCTTTCTTTATATGGCTCTATCCGTGAACAGGGTGAAGAATTAGAAAAACTGGGCATTGGCTTTCGCTCTGTGGCGGGTGTTTCGTCTTTCCTCGGTGCAGCGTCTGAACTTGGTGTTGAATACACTGTTCCAGAAGTCTCTCAAAGTCTCATCATCACACGTATGGCTGGTAGAACACCAACGCCAGAACTGGAGTCATTAGAAAGTTTTGCTCAGCATCAAACCTCTATGGCGATTTTCTTATCAGTGAAAGAGATTGGGGAAGTTGTCGATAAGCTGATGACGGGCGGTTATCCTTCAGATACTCCGGTCTCTATCGTTTACAAAGCCACGTGGAAAGATTGCCAAATTTTGAGAGGCACACTGGCCGATATCGCACAAAAGGTAACGGAAGCGGGTATCTATAAAACAGCACTGATTTTGGTTGGGCGTTTCCTCGGTGAAGAGTATCACTACTCCAAACTGTATGACGCGGAGTTCTGCCATGAATACCGTTAGGTGTGAATCGGTCTCTTTATTCACGTTAACACCAGGTGGTCAGCAGGTGGCGAATAAGCTGCGCGAACACCTGCCGATGGAGTGCTACTGCTCTGAAAAATATCTGCAGGATGGGTTCAAACCGTTTGTCGATAGCTTCAAAAACACCCTGAGTCAGGCATTTCTACGAGACAGTGCAATCATAGTGATTGGAGCGTGTGGCATCGTCGTTCGAACTATTGCACCGCTACTTCAGGATAAGTTTACCGATCCCGCGGTGTTGGTTATTGATGAAAAAGGTAAGCATGTCATCAGCCTATTATCTGGTCATGTCGGTGGTGCGAATGAGCTTGCACGTTATCTGTCTCACTTGATTGACGGTACGGCTGTGATTACCACATCAACGGATGTCAATCAGACATGCTCGTTTGATTTGCTAGCCAAGCAGATGTGTGCCGACACCATCGATTTTCGTGTCGCTACCAAAACCATTAACCAGATGTTGGTCAGTGGTAAGCAGGTCGGCATCATTGTTGATCCATTTCTTGTTAACCAACTGGATTTTGATATTCACAGCTTTGATATACGTGGTTTGACGATTGTTGATGACGAGACGATTTCTCAGCATTCACTGGATGCTTTGATTGACGTGTCTATGCAATCAACACGTCCAAATTGGTCTGTGCCTACATTCCAATTAATTCCTAAACGCTTAGTGGCAGGTATCGGTTGCCGCAAAGGTGTTGAACCAGACATCTTGAAGTCGCTTTTCAATAGCCAGTTGCAGGCTTTGAATATTCACCCTAAAGCGTTAAGCATCATTGGCAGCATTGATGTTAAACGCAATGAAGATGCCATCGTTAATTTGGCGAAATCTTATGATGTGCCTTTTGAAGTGTTTAGCGCCGATGAGTTAAATCAGTGCGCAGACCGTTTTCCTCATTCTGATTTTGTTGCGAAAACCGTGGGCGTAGGTGCTGTATCTCAGCCTGCAGCGTGGTTATTGAGCAACGGCTCTCTGCTGGGTGACACCATTAAACAGCAAGGAATCACTATTACCTATGGAGTATTGAACTGATGTTATACGTGGTTGGAATTGGTCCGGGTGGACTCGATATGATGACTTACCAAGCTCGAGAAGCCATAGAAGCGGCTGAAGTGATTGTGGGTTACAAAACATACACCCATTTAGTCAAGGAGTTGGTGGGCGATAAGCCGGTAATTAAAACCGGAATGTGCAAAGAAATTGAGCGTTGTCAGACCGCATTGGAATTGGCTCAATCTGGAAAAACGGTTGCCATTATTAGCAGTGGGGATTCCGGCGTGTACGGTATGGCTGGATTAATTCTCGAAATGGTCACTAAGCAAAAATGGGACGTTGAAGTCAAAGTGATACCGGGAATGACTGCGAGTATTGCGGCAGGTTCCGTACTTGGCGCACCACTGATGCACGACTTCTGTCACATCAGTTTGAGTGACTTATTAACGCCTTGGGAGCTAATTGAAAAACGCATCATTAATGCAGCAGAAGCCGATTTCGTTATCTGTTTCTACAATCCGAGAAGTCGCGGTAGAGAAGGTCATCTAAAACGTGCTTTTGAGCTGATGGCACCGTTCAAAAATCCGAATACGCCTGTTGGCATCGTAAAAGAAGCGGGCAGACGTAAAGAAGAAAAATGGATTATGCCTTTCGAAGAGATGGATTTTGAATTGGTTGACATGCGTACTTTGGTTGTTGTGGGTAATCAGTCTACTTATTTCGATCAGGGCATGATGATTACGCCGAGAGGGTATTCATTGTGAAACCAAACCATGTGCTTGTTTTCGGAGGAACTTCTGATGCTTTGATGTTGTGCGAGGCACTGGCTGCGCGCGGCATTCACTTTACGTTGTCAGTCGCAACCGAAGAAGGTAAACACAGCGCAAAACAATTTGAATCCAACGTTATCTTAGGGCGTATGGACAGCTCCGCCATGCGCGAATTTATACAACGCAACCACGTGGATTACGTTATTGATGCAGCTCATCCCTACGCGCAGGTTCTTCGACTCACGATAGTGGTGGCATGTGAAGGTATTCAGTGTCCGGTCATGCGTTACGAGCGCCCCAGCTACGAGCTTCCTAATTACGAGCGAACCAGTTACGAGCCACAAGTAACACACTTAGCATTGGAGAGCGCTACAAACGAAAAGCCTCAATCTATTCATGATTCGCCTTTGGTTATCAAGGCAACCAATGTGATGGACGCGTGCAGGAAAATCACAGACAGCCAGCAACGGGTTTTACTCACCACTGGCAGTAAAGATTTGGAAACGTTCAAGCGAATGCTGAGAGACAAAGTGCTGTTTGCACGAGTGTTACCTGTTGCAGAAGTGATCAGTGAGTGCAACGCATTGGGACTTGGTATTGAAAATATCATTGCGATGAAAGGTCCTTTTACTCAAAACATGAATCATGCGCTGTATGAAATGCTTCAGCCGGATGTCGTGATCACAAAGGAATCGGGCAGCGTTGGTGGCTTTGGGGAAAAAGTAGAGCCGTGTATCGAGCTGGGTATCCCTTGCATTGTGATCGAACGGCCAAATACAACATCGATTAACCAATACGTGAGTTATCAGACCAACTTAACTGGCTGTGAAGATCTTTTTGACAGTTGGCAACAAGAGGCATGTTTAGTATGAAAAAAGCATTAGTTGTAATCAGCTTTGGCACCAGCTATCCCCATGCGATGAAGAAAAACATCGAAGCATGTGAAGCCGAACTTGCACGGGCTTATCCTAATCGAGACTTCTTCCGAGCATTTACGTCTTCGATGATCATCAGGAAACTGGAGAAGCGCGATGGTATTCATATCGATAACCCACAGCAGGTTCTGCAACGTCTGAAAGAGGCAGGTTATCGTGATGTGGTTATTCAGTCTTTACACATCATCAATGGTGACGAATACGAAAAGATCTCTCAGCAAGTGGAATCTTATCGCGATGACTTTGACAACTTGCAGCTAGGTCTGCCTCTGTTGAGTTGTATGGATGACTATGATCAGCTTGTTGAAGCCATTCAATATCAAGCGCCACAACTGAAGCACGATGAGCGTTTGGTGCTTATGGGGCACGGAGCAACACACCACGCATTCTCTGCTTACGCTTGTCTTGACCACATGATGATGGCGAGAAATTTACCCTATGTTGTTGGCGCGGTGGAGAGCTATCCAGAGATCGAGAGCGTGATTTCTAGGCTGGAAAATGAGTGCGTTAACAAAGTATACCTTATGCCGCTGATGCTGGTTGCCGGTGACCACGCAATCAATGACATGGCTTCTGATGAACCTGATTCATGGAAAACACTGATTCAAAAAGCGGGCATCGTTGCCGAACCGATCGTTCAGGGATTGGGAGAAAATCCGCTTATCAGACAGATGTTTGTCGATCACTTAGCTGCTACTGAATTAGCAAATAAGCCATTGGTTAAGGAGAAAGTCGCGTGAATAAAGGAAAACTCTATGCGATTGGAACGGGACCGGGCGCAAGCGACCTTATTACTGTAAGGGCAGCTCGACTTCTTGATAAGTTGGATGTTTTGTATGCACCTGCAGGTCGCAAAGGCGGCGATAGCCTTGCACTGTCGATTGTTCGTGAATACATCGGAAAACAAGTTCTGATCAAAGAGCGCCATTTCCCCATGACCAATGATGCGCAAGAAAAGCAGCAAGCGTGGGATGACGTTGCATTCGAAATTGAAGCAGATGTGAATCACGGGAAACAAGTGGGATTCATTACCTTAGGTGACAGCATGTTGTTTAGCACCTGGGTATTTCTGCTCGAACGTCTCGAAAGCAAAATTGATATAGACATCATTCCCGGAATTACCTCTTTCTCTTGTATCGCATCACAAGCGCACTTCCCACTGTGTATGGAACAACAGTCATTGGCGGTGATGTCATGTACTGCAGAGATAGAAGTACTTCGCCGTGCTTTGATAGACCACGAAGCTGTGGTGCTGATGAAAGTCTACGGGCGTTTTGACAAAGTGCGTCAGTTGTTGATTGAGCAGGGTTTGCTTGAACATGCTGTGTTGATGGCAAACGCCTCAATGGAGAATGAGATCTTTTATCCGGATTTGTCACAAGTAGAAGAGGGTGAAGCTCTGCCTTACTTCTCAACCATAGTGGTAAACCGTAGCTGGAAACATCACTAGAAGGAGTTCGTGTATGTCACTGAAGTTCAATACCAAACGCATGGCGCTCATGGCATGGGTAGGCGCTATTGCAATGTCACCACTCAATGCCAATGCAATGCACATTATGGAAGGTTTTTTACCGCCAACATGGGCTTTAACTTGGTGGGCTTTGTTCATTCCGTTTGTGATCATGAGCGTTAGGAATCTAAAACAGATCGTTACTGATGATGCCAATAAGAAAGTACTGCTAGCCCTTTGCGGCGCGTTTATTTTTGTACTTTCAGCGCTCAAGCTTCCTTCAGTTACGGGCAGTTGCTCCCATCCAACCGGAGTTGGTTTAGCTGTTATTTTATTTGGCTTTATGGTTGTGCCTGTACTTGGCGGTATTGCTCTACTGTTCCAAGCGTTGTTGCTTGCTCATGGCGGCATTTCAACGTTAGGTGCAAACGGTATGTCGATGGCGGTCATCGGTCCGATGATCGGTTACTTCGTCTGGGTTGCCGCTAACCGTTTGAATCTGCGCAAAGATATCGCTGTATTCTTAGTGGCGTTTGTCGCAGACATCTCTACTTATGCGGTCACCTCTTTGCAGCTTGGCGCTGCATTCCCAGACCCTGAGTTTGGTGTAATGGCTTCTATGAGTAAGTTCATGGGCATATTCCTGTTCACTCAGCTACCAATCGCGATCGCTGAAGGTTTGCTCACTGTTCTTATCTATGAACAACTGACTAAACGTTCGCTCATTTCGTTTCAAGAGAGAGTATTACGATGAAAAAGAATCTAATTCTGATGGCTATGCTGTGTGCCTTAGTCGTTGTTCCGTTACTAATGAATCCGAGCGCTGAGTTTTCTGGCTCTGATGGTCAAGCAGAGTCCTTGATAACTCAAGTAGCACCAAACTATAAACCATGGATTGAACCTTTAATTGAACCTGCGAGCGGAGAGATAGAAAGTTTACTGTTTACGCTGCAAGGCTCATTGGGTGCGGCTGTGATCTTTTACATTTTAGGCTTCTACCACGGTAGAAGAAGAACCGATGCTGATCATCGATAAGTACGCCTATCAAAACCGTTGGGTTGATGTTTCGCCAAGCTATAAATGGTGGGCATATCTTGCGGTTTTGGTGACAGCCATGATGACACCGATAGCGTGGCAACTCGCTCTGTTCATTTTGCTCAGTGTCGTCACTTGTTACGCAGGCAGGTTAACTTCGAAGCAGTATCTGCAATGGCTGAGTTTACCTTTTGGCTTTTTAGCCATGAGTCTTATCGCGATGCTTCTCACTTACAGCGATAACTCAGCAAACTTGATTGCAAGTTTGCCAATGTTCGATGGCTATGTTGGGGTAAGTGCTCAAACAGTTGATACTGCGCTGACGACTTTGTTTCGGTGTTTATGTTCTATTGCCGCGACGTTGTGTTTCGTGATTATCACGCCCTTGAATCAGTGCGTGACGTTACTAAAAAAAGCGCGCTTACCCTCGGTTTTGGTTGAGCAAGTGTTATTAACCTACCGATTCATTTTTATCTTTATCGAAGAAGCTCATGCCATTTATACCGCTCAAACACTGAGGTTTGGGTATATCAAACGTGGGTTATGGTTGAAATCATTAGCGATGTTGGTTGGTGTGTTACTGCAAAGAGTGATGATTCGTCACCAGCATATGCAAAGTGCTCTGGCAGTTAAGTTGTATCAAGGAGAATTTCATCAATGACGTTATCAGTGAGCTCAATGAGTTTTGCTTATGAAAAAGATGAACGAGTGCTGAGGAATCTCAATATGGATTTTTCCACTCATCCGGTCATTGGTGTGGTTGGTGCAAACGGATGTGGTAAATCCACTTTATTCAAACTACTACTTGGTCTGCATACGCCAACAGAAGGCAGCGTCAATTGGTCGGATCAACCCATTGGCTACAGTAAGAAAGCACTCATCGAACATCGAAAAAATGTCACTTTGTTATTTCAGGAACCCGACCAGCAAATCTTCTATACCGATGTGTATAACGACATTGCGTTCAGTCTGAGAAATCTTGGAATAGCGGAACATGAAATCGAACAGAGAATTCAACGAGCGTTAGAGCTGGTGGATGGCAAGAGTTTCTCCCACAAGCCTATTCAATATCTCAGTTATGGTCAGAAAAAACGTGTCGCACTGGCAGGTTCACTTGTCATGGATTCCGATTATTTGCTGTTAGATGAACCGACAGCGGGTTTGGATCCAAATGGAACTAAGCAGATGAAAGTCCTCATACGTTCTATTTCTGATCTCGGTAAGAATGTTGTGATGTCCAGTCACGACATCAATTTGATTTACGACGTATGTGATTACGTCTACGTCATGAGTCAGGGAGAGATGGTTTCTCAAGGTGAACCACAGAACGTTTTCCTTGATAAACACTTTATTGAGCAAGTTGGTCTCGAACAGCCTTGGTTGGTAAAAATGCACCAAGAGTTTGGTATGCCATTGTTTCGCCACGAACATGAAATGGTCGCTGGGAGTAGTCTAATTAAGGAGTCGATATGAGTCGTGCAATCATGTTTCAAGGAACCGCTTCTGACGTTGGCAAAAGTGTGTTGGTGGCGGGTATTTGTCGAATTTTGGCACAAAATGGATATCGCTGTGTGCCATTCAAAGCACAAAACATGGCTCTGAATTCAGGGATCACACGAAGCGGTGATGAAATGGGCAGAGCGCAAATCTTTCAGGCTGAAGCAGCAGGCGTTGAGCCTGATGTAAGAATGAATCCTGTTTTACTTAAACCTACTGGCGATCGTCATTCGCAAGTGATTGTGATGGGAAAGGTTCTGACCAACATGGATGCGGTGACTTATCACGAATTCAAACCCCAACTGCAACAGAAGATTTTCCGTGCATTTACAGAGCTTGCAGAGCAAAACGACATCGTAGTTCTGGAGGGCGCAGGCAGCCCAGCTGAGATTAACTTACGCGACCGAGATATCGTCAACATGGGCATGGCTGAGCTGATCAATGCGCCTGTGATCCTTATTGCTGATATTGACCGAGGTGGTGTGTTTGCTTCCATTTACGGCACGTTGATGTTGTTGTCAGAACAAGAACGGCAGCGTGTTCGAGGTGTGATTATTAACAAGTTTCGCGGCGATGTAGAACTGCTCAAACCGGGAATAAAGCAAATTGAAGCACTGACACAAGTTCCGGTTATCGGAGTCGTTCCTTATCTTGATGTGGACTTGGAAGAAGAAGATGGTGTGGCATTACAACCCGAAAAGTTACGCCATCAACTAGGAATAGAAAGTGACGCGGATAAACTTGATATCGCCGTGATCAAAGTTCCTCGTATTTCCAATTTCACAGACTTCAATGCGTTAGCTGCTCAGCCCGACGTGAATTTACGTTACGTTGCTAAAGTGTCTCAACTTGGCAATCCAGACTTGATTATCCTGCCCGGAAGCAAAAATACCTTAGCTGATCTCACTCATCTGAATGAGTGCGGTTTGTCATCTGCCATTGTCAACATAGCGAAAATGGGCTGCGCGGTATTGGGTGTCTGCGGTGGCTATCAGATGCTTGGTAAGACACTGATTGATGGTGTTGAATCAGGCATTGATCAGATGGATGGACTTGGTTTGCTTGATACGGTGACCAAGTTCGCGCAATCCAAACACACTACGCAAGTAAAAGGGAAGATCCTCAGCCATAGTCGTGGTTTGTTCTGCGATGTTGACGGAATGGAGCTAAGTGGGTACGAGATCCACATGGGGGAAACTGAGGTGATCGGTGACATGAAACCGTTCGTTGAAATACGGTCTCGTAATCAGCAAAACGTAAGCATTTTGGATGGCGCAGTGACAGCGGATGGTTTGATTGCGGGTACGTATATTCACGGTTTATTTGACCATGGTCTTTTCACTCGACACTTCTTAAACCAACTGCGGTTAAGAAAAGGTCTAACTCAGTTAGCGGAGGATGCTTTCGATTATGCAAGTTACAAGAGTGCGCAGTTTGATCTTCTGGCGGATGGTTTAAGAGAAGTCTTAGATATCGACCAGCTAGAGAGAATCATGGATGAGTTCTCGCTAACACTGGCTAATAAAGAGCAGGAATGCATGGTATGAAGCCATTTTTAGTTACTCTGCAATTTATTACACGGATTCCCGTTCCCCAAAGATGGACCAGCGATTACGATTTTGAACAGACATATCGTGGTGTGGTGACATTTCCGATTGTCGGCGCGATTCTGGGTATTATCGCTGCCGCTATATCGGTCACCCTGTATATGGGGCTTGGCTGGAATAGCCCCCTAAGTGCAGCGACTTACGTGTTCTCACTGGCACTGTTAACGGGTGGTTTTCATCTGGACGGACTTGCGGACACTTGTGATGGAATATTTTCTGCCAGAACCCCAGAACGTATGTTAGAAATCATGAAAGACAGCCGTTTGGGAACGCATGGAGCGCTGGCACTGTTTTTTGTTCTTACGTTAAAGATTCTCACCGTCACACAGATTCTAGATACTGAGCCCGAAGAAGCGCTACTTATATTAGTGATTGCACCGTGCATTAGTCGCGCTTGGATGTCACTTCTTATGTATAAGCAAAACTATGCTCGTGAATCTGGGTTAGGACATATCTACATCAACAGAATTTCGTCCCATCAATTTTATTTCACCCTCGCTATTGGCGCTGCTATCGCGTCTTGGATGCTAGGCTGGCAAAGCCTGATTGCATTTTGTGTAACTGGGGGATTCGCTTTGATTTATCGCCGCTATATCAATAACACCATCGGTGGGCAAACTGGGGACACGCTTGGTGCTGGTAACGAATTGTTTGAATTATGTTTTTTAATGGCTATGACCAGTGTATGGACGCTTAGTATCTAGACCTTTTTATCACTAGAACGATGTTCACATACTGATGTTCAGGATCGCTATGCCCAGCCAGCATACATGGAAGGAGAATAGCTTGTGAGTACGTTATTAAATGATTTGAAAGAATCGATTATCCCTGTCGATGAAAAGGTTCGGAAACGAGCACAACATCATATTGATCAACTGTTTAAGCCAATTGGCAGTTTAGGGCAATTAGAGGAACTGGCTTGTCAGTTAGCTGCGATTTATCGCACCATGAAATGGCAGACCGGAAAGAAAAAAATCTTCGTCATGGCAGGTGATCACGGTGTCTTTGAAGAAGGTGTAGCGGTTACGCCTAAAGAAGTCACAACCATGCAAGCCGTGAACACGGTTAAAGGTTTAACGGGTGTTGCCGCGCTGAGTTATACCACAGGTGTTGATGTTGAAATGGTGGATGTTGGGATTGATAGTGACCCAATCGATGGCATCACCAATATGAAAGTGGCGCGTGGTTGTGGAAACATAGCTAAAGGTCCGGCAATGAGCTACGACCAAGCAGAGCAGCTTATTCTTGATACGGCAAACTATGTAAAACAAGTTATCGACCGTGAACAGTTAAGCGTAATTGGTGTAGGGGAGTTGGGCATTGCCAATACTACGCCAGCGGCTGCTATTGTCAGTATTGTGACTAATCAGTTACCAATGCATGTGGTTGGTCTTGGAGCAAACTTGCCGAGTAGCCAACTTCAACACAAAGTCGATGTTGTTTCCGTTGCGATTGCACTTAATCACCCAGACCCTACCGATCCTATCGATATCATGGCGAAAGTGGGCGGATTTGATTTAGCGGGTATGACAGGTGCGATTCTAGGTGCAGCTGCCATGCGTATTCCTGTAGTGTTAGATGGCTTTTTATCTTACTCGTCGGCAATGATTGCCTGCATGATTGAACCGAATGTCTGGGATTATTTGATTCCATCACATCAATCTGCAGAAAAAGGAGCAGTGGTTGCGTTAGAGCATTTACGCTTAAAACCGTTTATTCATATGGAATTGCGGCTAGGGGAAGGCAGTGGTGCTACGCTTGCAATGCCTTTTATTGATGCCGCGCACGCGATGATGAATCGCATGGGCATGATGCAAGATGATGGTGTTGAACTGCCGAGCCCTGCTTAATACCTATCCACATTTTCAAATCAAAGATCTACGTTGGTGAGGCTAATAATTGGTGATTATTAGCCTTTGCTATTTGTTTCGCTTATACAAAAGTATTGCTGTTATTGATAAATCAATTTAGTCTGCAGACGTCTACACATCTAAATAAAGAATATAAGGGAGTTTCGAATGTCAGGTCAGCAGGCAGTAACCATATTAGATGGCGGTATGGGAAGAGAGTTGAAGCGTCGTGGAGCTCCATTTCGTCAGCCCGAGTGGTCAGCATTGGCTATGATGGAAGCACCTGAAGTCGTGGGTGAAGTTCACCGCTCATTCATTCAAAATGGCGCACAAGTTATTACTACCAACAGTTATGCACTTGTGCCTTTCCACATCGGACAAGAGTGCTTCGATTCTCAAGCTGAGGTGCTAGCAGACAGAGCAGGCAAGGTAGCCAGAGACGCGGTGATTGCTGAAGGTAAGCAGACGTTGGTTGCGGGTTCAATTCCTCCACTGTTTGGCTCTTATCGTGCGGATCTCTATCAACCTGAAAATGCAGAAAAGATTGCGTCGCCACTTATCAAAGGGCTTGATGCTCATATCGATATATGGCTAGCGGAAACACAGAGTTTGATTGCAGAATCCACTACTATTTATCAGCAGGTAAGGGCGCTAGGTACTGGAAATAAACCGTTTTGGGTTTCTTTTACTCTAGATGACTGTGAGAAAACGGAAGTACCAAAGCTTCGTTCTGGTGAGACGGTTAAGCAAGCGGTTGAAGCGATGGCAGCATTGAATGTGAACGCGATTTTGTTCAATTGTAGCCAACCTGAAATTATGGAAGACGCTTTGGTTGTTGCAAGAACGACCTTGGAATCGCTTGATGCCGAAGGGATTCAACTTGGCGTTTATGCCAACGCATTTCCCCCAACAACAAAAGATGCAACAGCAAATGATGGTTTAGATGAACTCCGTGATGATCTCAATCTAACTGTGTACGCAGAAATTGCAGACAAATGGCACAAACAAGGAGCGAGTTTGATTGGCGGCTGCTGTGGCATAGGTCCGGAACATATTAACGAATTGAGTAAACATTTTTCCGATTATCTGCGCCCATAAAAACAGATGGGAAAAACGAAGCCTTAAGTCAACATTAGTAAGTTAGTTAAACAGCTTATTCGTTATTAATGTTGGCTGTTTATAGGGGAGAGTTAACCTGCGTAGCTCTTCCTTGTTTGCGCCCAATCATCAAGCCCTCTCTAAAGGGTTTAAATCAGTGAGGTCGAATGACCACATATACATGCCATATCAGCTACTTGGTATGTAATCCTTGTTCAATAGGTAATGAATACAAATTGTGCTCTTTGTTGAGTGGACATCTAATAGGCTTTGCTTAAAACTCGTCTAACAGCTAACTTCAATATAAATAACGTTTTAAAAACGAAAAGATATGGTTGATAAAACAGTAAAACTTGCGGATCACGATAAGATGTCATGCAAACAGTGTTTAGAGAGAAAAGATCTTGGTTTTGATTTTACGATGGCGTTTCAGCCATTAATTCAATACTCGACCCAAACGATATTTGGTTACGAAGCTCTAGTTAGGGGAACACAAAATGAATCGGCCTTCTCTGTCATTGAGAAGGTGAATGATGAAAACAGATATCGGTTTGATCAACTTTGTCGAGTTAAGGCAATTGCTTTAGCATCAAAGCTTAATATTGATTCTGTGTTGAGTATTAACTTCCTGCCTAATGCTGTGTATCGACCTGAACTTTGTATTCGTACCACGTTAGAAGCCGCGAAGGAGTATAACTTTCCAATCGAAAACATTATGTTTGAATTTACGGAAGTAGAGAAAGTTAAAGATCATGAACACATAAAACACATTGTTGAGTGTTACAAAAACTTGGG
>Ga0075011_10000373_pt1 | contig 23858 bp, 23 predicted proteins | sample TARM_MetaG_T_14_FD_72354 | JGI IMG/M metagenome (GOLD analysis project Ga0075011, IMG submission 72354) | Freshwater microbial communities from Pennsylvania, USA, analyzing microbe dynamics in response to fracking - TARM_MetaG_T_14 | ecosystem: Environmental > Aquatic > Freshwater > River... | reverse complement strand
TTTTCTCTCAACAGCAAGAGAAAAGTAACCAAAAGAGTGCCGCCCCGAGCCATTTTTTAATATTGAAATGCCCAACCGCTTTTTAACGCACCACCTCAGACATTACGTCCCTGTACTGGCAGAGGTTAGAGAAAACATCCATGTTTTCTCTTGCTAAAGCAGTCGCGCATTTCAATAAAAATGGACGGGGAGTTCGTAGCCGCATTGGTTTTGTTTATTTATATTGAAAAAGATCGAGTACTCACTTTATTAAGGATTTGCTGCCCAGCCTTTTGCCATCTTGATTTTATGATTGTTTACGCATATTGTGATGATAATTTTAAATAAGATAGATGTTGACGCATTTCATGCGCTGTGAGATCTATAAAGCTGTTAAATAACCTAAACGGATATGGAGTCAGTCGACTATATGAAAGGAACAATAAGTCAATGGAAAGACGATAAAGGCTTTGGTTTTATAACCTCTGAAGAGGAAGAATCAAAAGTCTTTTTCCATATTTCAAGTCTAACAACAGAAGGGAAAAGACCAGAAATTGGAGATTCCGTTATATTTGTTACTCAAACAGACAATCAAAACAGGTTAAAAGCAACAAGTGTTGCAATCGAAGGGATGGCTAAAACAAGCCATTATCACAAACAAACTTTGAAAGTAGAGCCCATTTCTAAAAATTTTTTCGACTACTTTTTAATTGTTATTTTATTGGCTTCGATTACCTATGCTGGATTTACATACTTTAAAACAACCAGTCTAGAAAACTCTTTGATATTCGGTATTCCTGCCGTTATTGCTTTTTTATTATTAAGTCGGCAAAAGAAACCGAAAAGCACTTCATTTCAATGTACCAAATGTAAAAAAATTGAATTATTTAATACTCGAACCATACAAGCGTGGAATGGTGGTTTTAGTCGCTTGTATTGTAATTCGTGCCATATTCAATGGCTAAAAAATAAGCCGAGACAAGAGCCAGAATATTATTCTAAGAAAAGCAGCGGCTGTTTAGGTACTTTTACATTAGTTATGGGCACTATGCTTATCGGTGGGTACTCAATAATCAATTGGTTCGTACAAACTGTTATTTAACAAGACAAAGCAAGAAAGGTTGGAAAAGAAAGGTTGGGCACTCACTTTGTTTTTGTAATGAATTCAAAATGCCAGGTTCACTGAACCCATGCGGCTGCGGAAATTTCCGGGCTGAAAGGTTTGGCTGTCTCCGTTTGTATTTTCTAAACAAACCGAATTTATGCCATAAAAAATCCCACGCTAAGGTGGGATTTTTAGGTGTTATTCTATTTTTATTTAGCGTGTCATCAATTAAAACGGCGTAGTTTGGATAACACATCTATCAGCAGGGTAATATCAACGTGCTCTTCATCTAATGGTTTGCCTTGCCAGTTGATGCTATCTATCTGACCGTCGTTGGAAAACTGGGTGATTTTATCGCGCTCATAAATCACATATTTTTCCAGATCGCCTGAAAGCAGATATTGGCGAGGTTGCTCATCAAACAGACTCTGACCGCTGCTGTACTGATCTGCCTTGGATTGGCTGCCCAATGCGGACTGCATTAACGTTGGCACAATATCAAGGTGGCTGGTCATGCGTGTTATTTGCTGCGGCGCTGTTTCTGGCCACAACATCACTAATGGTACATGCGCGTTACTGATAGTCGCTTCTATGCTCGATTTTTTTTCAAATGACGCGCCATGCGTACCGGTAATCAATACAATAGTATTTTCTAGCTGCTGCTTTTTCTGTAATTCGGAAATAATCTCTTTGATATGCTGATCTGTACTTAATATCTGCTGTTGATAAAGAGATAGTTTTTCTTCCCGAGCAGCGACGCTTAACGATGCGCCATTTTCGGTTGCCAGTTTATTTGCCTGTTCATAATGCAGGAAGCTAAACCATTTTTGCTCACTATTTTGCTCATCAAACCATTTCTGCCAGTTTTTTGTGATGCTGCTGTTGTTGTTTATATTGTTGTAATTCTGTAACTCTTTGGTTCTGAGCTCGCTGAAACTGCTTTGTAAAAACTCAGGGTGAAGAAAACCTATGCTTGAAAATAGCCCAAATTGATAATTCTGCTGCGCCAGGCGCGCGATTAAAACGGGCGGAATATAGTTAAGAGTTATCTCCGACCAGTAGCGGTTGGGAAGCGCGTAGAACAGGCTGAATAATCCCTGAGAGCGATTGCTCGCACCGCTGAAATGATTTTGATAGCTAAGCCCTTGCTGACTCAGTTGATATAGAAAAGGCATGTTTCTTTGGTTGAGCATATCGGCGCGTAGGGCATCAACTGTTATCAGTAAAATATTCTTAGCAGCGACGCTTTGCTGGCCCTCTAAATAGGTTAAAGGGGCTCTCGGATAATGTAGCTCTCTCTCTTCACTGGCGGTTTGCTGACTGATGCGTTTAAGTAATTTGTCATCACTTAACCAACCCTGTTTTTTCAAAAAAGTACGCGCTGTCATTGGATATGAAAGGGGGTAAATTGATTTTTGCTGGGTAATGGGGCGGTATTGTGTGGCGTCTGCCCAGATAAAGGTTAAATGGGTAATAATAAAAGCGGAAAATAGAAAAATGGCTATCGGCTTGCCAATTGCCTTCGCTTGTAGAAAACGGTATTTTTTCCAGACAAAGAAAGAGATAGCCAGTTCGATAATAAAAATAATAGGAATTGAGATGTAATGTAAATTAATGGAGTAGATCTGTTCGACCTGCTCGGGTTGTTGTAAAAACTGCCAAATCAGGGGGTTAATATGGAAGTTGTAAAGTTTGAATATTTGCGTATCAAGGATTAGCGAGGTAATGGCTGCCGTGCTGACCAGTATTGCGCAAAGGCGATATAAACGGGGAAAGGGGATGATAAATGCCAGAGGGAATAAAATCACTCCGAAAACCATCGCACTTAAAAAGCTGAAATGTCCGATTAAACTGGTAAATTGATAGGCAATACCTAATCCTGAATCGGATATGCCCGCATATTTGATATAACGCAGACTGATCAATGAAACCAGAATCAGGTTGAAAAAAGTAAACCAGTGTCCCCAGCTGATTAAACGGGAGACGTTATCGTGAAATTTATGACCAGTTTCAACCATTTTTTATTTGTCTTTTTTAATTGATGCATTAAAGGCTTTAATAAATTTTTCGCTTAGCTGCGCGCGTTTGCCCGCTGGCACGTCGCTATTAATAATATGGGTGATGCTGTTACCGAGGATCATCAGGCTTAAATCGACAGACACGTCATTTTTATGTAATACGGCAAGGACTTCATTGAGTATATTCTCAATTTTTTGGCTTGAATATTTAGAAACAATTGGCATAGTAAATTCGCTAACTCTAATAAAAAAATATTGCACATAATAACATAGCAATTAAAAAGGTGGCTTAGTTTTTAACTTTAATTGCTGAAATCTGTCTCTTGGGCAGCGCACTGACTATGATTGGCTCTTTCAATGTGTATAATTCTCATCTCTCTTTTTAATTATGGTGTCACCGTTATGAATATCTCGGCTAGTAATGTCATTTTACACTCTTTAGATTACAGCTCTGAAGGGCAGCTGCAGTGTAAAATGCGTGAGGGTGAGTTACCTATCTCGCCTTCTATTGAACAATTTTTAATGGACTTGCACCGTACCTATCAAAGCAAAACCAATAAGGCCTTTGCCTCTTTTTGTGAGCAAACAGAAAAACCGCAGTTATTTCAGGATGCGCTAGAAAAAGAGATGTCCGGGCAGCTGGACTTTGTCAGTTTTTCGCAGCAGGCTGCGACTTGTCTGCTTGAAGAGCTACAAAAACATGATTTTGCTGAACAGGGTATTTTATTAGTAAGCAAATATAGCTGGACTGCCAGTGATTATCTGTTGCTTGCTCTGTTGCAAAATAATGAGTCTATCAGTGTCAACGATAACCTTGAACTGCAGGTCAGCCAGCATATTGAAACCAGTAAGATTCAGCTGGTTGCGCGTATTGATTTGACTCTACTGGCACGAGATCCGCAATCGAACCGCTATATCTCATTTATAAAAGGGCGAGTCGGGCGCAAGGTGGCTGACTTTTTCCTGGACTTTATGGGCGCGCAAGAGGGCTTTGATGCCAAAGTACAAAATCAGGTGTTGATGAAAGCGGTGGAGGAGTTCTGCGATAAAGAAGCTCTGCCGGTTGCCAAAAAGCAGGAAGTGCGTGAAGTGGCGTTTCAATACTGCAAGGATCAGTTAAAACAGGGGGATGATATTGACCTTTCTATTTTATCTGAGCAAATTCAGGAGTCGCCTAAATTAGAGGGCAGCTTTTATGACTTTGTCAGTGAAGATTATCAATTAGAAACGCGCTTTCCTGCAGACAGAAGTGTGGTCAGAAAACTCACTAAATATGTGGGTCAGGGCGGCGGCATAAGCATCAGTTTTGATCAAAAGCATCTCGGTGAGCGTATTCAATACGACCCTGCCAGCGATACCTTAACCATACAGGGCATTCCGCCCAATCTGCGTGAGCAGTTGAAACGTGATGCCAGTTCATTGCCTGAACAGGAAGATGAGCAGGACCAACGCCCACCGTTTTAGTAATCACTTGACGGCATTAGTGCAATGCTAGTTAATAGAAGAGTCAACGACAGTTGATTATCAACAATAAAATGAGATTAGAATGAAATTATTTGTACGTGATTTAACTGTTATTGACGCGTCATATTTAGATGCAACACGCGGATTTGTAGGTGAGAGTTATCAGGTTGATATTGTTTTGCAAGGCACACTAAACGAGCAGTCAATGATTCTTGATTTTTCATTGGTGAAAAAACAGATTAAAGCAATTATTGATGCGCAGGTGGATCATAAATTATTAGTGCCGCATGCATCAGAAGATTGCAGTGTGGAATTTGACTCACAGCGCACACAAGTGAATTTCAGGCTGTCTGATAATTCGATTATTCAATTAAAATGCCCCAATGAAGCTTATTGTTTTCTGGAAAGTGAAACGATTAATATCCCGTTACTAGAGACCTACCTTGAGCAGGTTATTTTATTACAGCTCCCTGATAATATTTTAGATTTAGAGGTTAAGCTGCGTAATGAAAAAATCGATACCCCTTATTATCATTACACCCATGGTTTGAAAAAACACAAGGGGAATTGTCAGCGCATAGCCCATGGTCACCGTTCTAAAATCGATATTTTTATCGACGATATTTATAATAAAGAGCTGGTACAGGATTGGGCAAACCGCTGGCACGATATCTACTTAGTAAGCCGTGATGATATTATTGATAAATCGGATTTATCCTTTATTGTAGTGAAAAATGATGTTGACAAATTATGCACCGCTTATCATGCCCCGCAGGGCTATTTTGAGTTATTGATGCCTGCACATCGTGCCGCAGTGTTGCCAATAGATACTACAGTAGAAGAGCTGGCAAATTATATTTGTGGACAGATAAAAGCGCGCAAAGGCGATAAAAAAGTGACAGTTTACGCCTATGAAGGTATTGGCAAAGGTGCCATTGCAGAATTGTAATTTATGAGGAGAGATAACATGGCAATTGAAACCATTTTCACCAAGATAATAAACAAAGAGATCCCTTCCGATATGCTTTATCAGGATGATTTTGTGACCGCTTTTCGGGACGTTTCACCGCAGGCGCCAACCCATATTTTAATTATCCCCAATAAACTGATCGCAACAGTGAATGATATTGAAATAGAAGATGAATTACTGATTGGTAAGCTCTACAGCGTGGCCAAAAAATTGGCCAGGCAGGAAGGTATTGCCGAGTCAGGGTATCGCCTGATTATGAATTGCAATAAAGATGCCGGGCAGGAGGTGTTTCATATTCATCTGCATCTGCTTGGTGGTAAACCACTGGGGAAATTGGTTGCCGCGCAGCCGAAATAACTGACCGCTTATAATTAACATCAGGTTTTTGGAGAGATCAATGAAAATAAAAACAACTCTTTGCGTCGCCTTAGTGGCCGCTTTTATGATCAGTGCATGTTCGACATCGGTTGAGCGTTTAGACTCTCAAGAAGTGGTTGATTTAAGCGGGGCGTGGAATGACAGCGATTCACAATTAGTGGCGCGTGAAATGATTGAAGATTCGCTGTCACGGCCCTGGATCAATAATTTTGTTAAAGCACAAGGTAAAGATCCCGCGGTAATTGTGGGTAAAATTAAAAATTTAAGCCATGAGCATATCAATACCAATACCTTTGTCGCCAATATGGAGCGCGAGTTAATTAACTCAGGCAGAGTGCAATTTGTTGCCTCATCGTCAGCGCGTGGTGAAATTCGTGAAGAGCGTGCCGATCAAGGTTTAAATGCAACAGAAGATAGCCGTAAAGAGGGCAGACAAGAGTACGGTGCGGACTTTATGATGCAGGGCCAGGTCAATACTATTATTGATATTGACGGCACAACACAAGTGCGTTTTTATCAAGTTAATTTAGAGCTGATTAGTCTTAAGGATAACCGTAAAGTCTGGGTTGGTGAGAAGAAAATCAAAAAGCTGGTTAAATACAGTAAATTGCGCGAATAACATTAGGCCCTGAGCTGCAATCAGGCAGATAAATTCTGCGCCTGATTGCTTATCCCCTTTTAAATTCTGGAATAATGGATGTATAAATGCGTGTTTCTTATGCTTTGCATTATCATCTCAGGATGTACGCAGCAGCAAGAAAATCATCACTTAGCGAACTTATTACACAATAAAAATCCGCAATTTATACTTGAGAAGTTGCAGGCCAGTGAGCCTGCTGAACGTGATTATGCGCAGTTTCATCTCAATAGCGGTTTTTTACAATTAATGAGTGCTGATTTTTCAGGCGCTATTAAGACGTTATCGCAGGCTAAACGGGAAATGGCGCTGTTAGAGGCCAGCTCAGTCAGTGAAAATGTCGGAGCCGGTACGCTCAATGAAACCCTGCGCAGTTATAGCGGTTACCCCACCGACCGGGTGATGGTGCACAATATGCTGGCACTCAGTTACCTGTTTACTAATGATATTTACGGCGCGCGTGTGGAGATGTTGCAGGCTGATATCGCCATGAAAAAACTGGCAACGGGCGACCAACTTAACGGTCAGTTAGCCAGTACGCATCTTTTAGCCGCTATTATTTACGAGTTATTAGATGAGCAGTCCAATGCCTTAATCAGCTATAACGATGCGGCAGATATTATTGCGCAGCGCGGTCTGCCTGTACCTCTTGATCTGCAACAAGCCTTGCTGCGCATCAGTTTTAAGCTGGGCGCGACAGACAGGTATGAGGCTTATAAGAAACAGTTCCCCGCTCTGCCCGCGCCCACTGACAGTAATAAAAGTCAGGTGTTCGCGCTCTACTTTGATGGCGTTGTGAGTCAAAAAAAGCAGAATTCTATTGTCGTTCCCAATACTGATTTTTCGCAGCTTATACGAATTTCTGTGCCGGCCTATCCGCCAATTAAATCGGATAGGGGACGTGCCCGGATAACAACGCAGAGTATGCACGCTACCACTGAATTAGTGGAGAATGTTGACCTGTTAGTCAGGGAGGATTTATCAAAAGAGTATCCCTCCATTTTATTGCTGACTACCACGCGCGCAATCGCTAAATATCAATTGGTTAAAAAGGCAGATCAGCAAGATTCTCTGTTTGGCGCATTGCTCAACATTGCCACGCTGCTCACCGAAGTTGCTGATTTAAGAAGCTGGAATATGCTCCCTGCTAGCATTCAGTTTAGCTATATTGAGACAGCAGAAAATGCCCTTGTTATCGATAGCCGTTACTCTCAATCGCAACAAATAAATATTGAAAGTGGCTCTCAAAATGTTTTATTAATTAACAGTTTGTCAAATGAAGTATTTCATTATCAGCAATAACAGATAGCCAAGCTACCTCAATATGCTTTTTCAAGTGCCGCTATTTCTTCATAAAGGGATTTGATCACAGGTATTGCTATATTATGCTGCGCCGCTTTTTTTAATAAATAACCGCTGATATATTCATTTTCAGTGGCCCGCCGGAAATGGATATCGCGATTCATGGATGAGTAATTTGCTGCTGTCTGTGTGATCACCTGTTTGATAATCTTCAGGAGCTCATCTTCTTTGAAACTGATCTTTTCTGCGTTAGCCACTTTTAATGCTTCTCTGCTGATAGCTTCAATCTGTTTATAAAATCTATTGTCCAGCAGCTGGCCATTGCTGATTTGCTGGATCGCCGTTAACGGGTTGACTGCGGCATTGATCAGCAATTTAAGCCATAATTTATGCTCAATATCAGTGACCCAGTGGGTATTGCCTAAGGCAAGGTTTAACGGCTGCGTCAGATATTGACAGAGGGTAGCGGGGTGATTAAATGGCCCCAGATAGGTGATACCCGCACCTGTGTGTTGCACCGTTAAGGGCGCATGTAATAAACTTGCGTTCGCTGTTGTTGCACATATTATCGGGTTATCAGGCAATATTTGCTGAATTTGCTCTGCGCAGCCCATGCCATTGTGCATCAATATAATCGCTTGCTGCGGGCCTATTATTTTCAGCTGCGCTTGCACTGCCTGTTGTACCTGCGTCGCTTTTACGCAGACAAGAATCGGATCTGTTGAGTTTATTAAGCGCGTGGCGGATGATATTTTAAATTGCTGGCGTTGCTGCTGGAGATCCTGATAGTGCAGCGTGTTAGACAGCAAAATAGTGCGGCTGACAAGGTGAACATCTTGACCCGTGCGTTTTAAATTTGCCGCCCATAAGCAGCCAATCGCGCCCGCGCCGATAATTTGCCACATTTTGTTTACCTTAATAACTATTTTAAATGAGCGATTATAGCTCAGCAGATTGTTTTCTGGTAACTTAGGGCAATTATATTAACCTTAAAACAGGAATAAAAAATGCCTTCATTTGATATTGTTTCAGAAATTGACATGGCTGAAGTTAAAAATGCCATCGATAATGCAAATCGCGAACTTGAGACGCGTTTTGATTTTCGCGGTGTTAAAGCCAGCTTTTCTTTCGTTAAAGATGTCGCAAAGTTGTCCGCTGAGCATGACTCGCAATTAAGACAGCTTGCCGATATGCTGCGTATCCATCTGATCAAACGCGGCATTGATGCGCGTGCGATGGATTTAGAAACGCCAAGCAGCAGCGGCAAAACATGGACGCAGACGGTTAAATTTAAAGAAGGGGTGGATCAACCCACATCTAAAAAACTGATTAAGCTTATCAAAGATAATAAAATGAAAGTGCAGGTTGCTGTTCAGGGTGAACAATTACGTGTGACAGGTAAAAAACGCGATGATTTGCAGGCGGTAATGGCGTTAATAAAAGCGACTGAGTTAGAGCAGGGATTCCAGTTTAATAACTTCCGCGATTAGGCCTTTACGCTTATATTAAGCAGTTCGCCGAATTTATCCGACCAACTGCTTCACTCTTTACCCCTTACCCCTTACCCTTCACTGTTCACTCTTCACCCTCCACGCACTTCTGACTGAAAAACTACCAGATAAGATCGTCAGGAACCGCAAAATCTGCATAGGGATCATCTTCTTCAAATTCAGAGGCTTGCACTTTTTCATGCAAGGCGACCAGCACAGAAGGATCTATCTCCATCAGTTTACTAACCGCTTCTTTATTAATCAGATAAAATTCGTCATTTAAAGCACAAATAGCCAGCATGCCGTTGATTAAACTCTGCTGCGTTTTGCTGTTAATAGCGATGCGTTTAACTTTATTTTCGTAAGTGAAATGGTAGTCAATGTCACCCTGATAGTTTTTCTCGCAGTGCTGAGCTATCATCTGAATCAGTTTGCCATGTGCCGATCGGGCTTCTAACTCTGCCTGAGTTTGTTTGTTCTTGGCTAAATCCTGCTGCCTTTGTATCTCTTTCTGTGCATTTATCTTTGCTTGTATCTCTGATACTTCTACCGTGCCTTTTTTCTTTTTCTGCTTGGCTTGGCGGCGTTTTTCAGTTTGCGCTTGTTGCGCTTTTTGTTTGTTAACCAGACCTGATTTCATCAGTTGTTCTTGCAGAGAGGCCATCACACTACCTTACTTGTTATAAAAATATGCGCTCATTTTAACGGCTAAAAGGGGGGGAAGGAAATTTAATTTAACCTTGCTCTAATATTGAATAATATTTGTTACAAAAAATCGACAATCTGTTAAAGAGGAGTAAACTTTTAGTAACGCAGGAGAGAGAGCTATATGGATAATTTACAAGTTTTACATTTTATGACGGGTAAAAGTATTTTTTTTAAAAAAGAGATGACTATTGAAACAGCCGTTGAAAAAATACTTAAAAGTAAATACATTGGTGGCCCAGTAATTGATGAATTAGGTCGTGTGATTGGCTGGCTTTCTGAGCAGGATTGTTTGGCAAAAATGATTGAAGCAAGCTATTACTGTGAATTAGCTGCACTCGTTGAAGATGTCATGGCGCCGATAGGTCTCGTGGTTAAGCCTGATATGAGTATTGTTGATTTAGCACAGCAGATGTTAACTGCAAAACCGAAAATATACCCGGTTGTAGATGAGCAAAATAGGTTTATCGGTTTAATTACCCGTAAAGATGTACTGGCGGCAATGAGTAAACAGTTAGAATCATGCTAATTATTGCCCTGATTATGGCTAAAATTGCTTTTATTTAGCCATATTCAGGAGATTAAAATCTCCTGAATATTCCAGCACCCTTTACCCATTTTTTGCGCTCTGCATTTGACCAGCTCGGTCATAAACTGCCCACGAGAGACTTCCTCAACCCCCATACTGCGCAGATGTGCTGTCTGCATTTGACAGTCGATGAGCTTACCTTGAAAACGCTGTAGGTGCTGGTTCAGTGCGATAAAAGCGATTTTGGAACAGTTGCTTACGCTACTGAACATGGATTCTCCGCAAAAAAGTGCTCCGACACAAAGACCGTATAATCCGCCGACCAATTTTTGCTCCTGCCATATCTCAATCGAGTGGGCAAAACCTTGCTGATGCAGTTTTATATAAGCGGCGACCATTGCATCTGTTATCCAGGTTTCCGCTTGATAGGCTCTTGGCGCGGCGCAGTTTGTTATTACCTGTGAAAATGCATGGTTGACAGTGACGCTGAATTTTTTGCGCTTAAGTAATTTTTTCATGCTTGTGCTGATATAGCAACACCCGGGTTTGATGGTGGCGCGTTTGCTTGGGCTCCACCATAAAATAGGATCGCCATCACTAAACCATGGAAATATCCCGTTGTGATAGGCATTGATTATACGCTCTGGGCTGAGATCGCCGCCCATTGCCAATAGGCCATCCGGATTATCTAATGCATCGTTTATGTCAGGGAAGAGAGCTGGGTTGTCGTTTAGTTCAAGAATATAAATGGGCATCTGCTATCGCTTTATAAGGGACAAAAAAGCCAGTGTAAACACTGGCTTTTTACTTAATTAGTTACAGCGATCATCCACATGTTCAAATTGCAGATCCACAGCACCTGTATATAACTGGCGAGGGCGACCGATACGCTGGCCCGGCTGATCGAGCATCTCTTTCCAATGTGATACCCAACCGACGGTGCGGGCGATGGCAAAAATAACAGTAAACATTGAGCGCGGAATACCCATTGCCTGTAATACGATACCTGAATAAAAATCGACATTCGGGTAAAGTTTCTTTTCAATAAAGTACGGATCTTCAAGGGCAATTCGCTCAAGCTCCATTGCCACATCCAGTAGCGGATCATCTATGTTGAGATCATGTAATACTTCATGGCATGTTTTGCGCATAACCGTTGCGCGTGGATCGTGATTTTTGTAGACGCGATGACCAAAGCCCATTAAACGGAACGGGTCGTCTTTGTCTTTCGCCCGAAGAATAAACTCAGGGATACGGTCTACACTGCCAATTTCTTCTAGCATGACTAAGCAAGCTTCATTTGCTCCGCCGTGAGCAGGCCCCCATAACGAGGCGATACCCGCGGCAATACAGGCAAACGGATTGGCACCTGAGGAACCTGCCAAACGCACGGTAGAGGTGGATGCATTTTGCTCATGATCCGCATGGAGAATAAATATTTTGTCCATCGCTCGTTCAAGAACAGGGTTTACTTTGTACTCTTCACAGGGCACGGCAAACATCATTTTCAAGAAGTTGCCCGCATAAGAAAGACTGTTATCCGGGTAAACAAAAGGTTGCCCGTTCGAATATTTGTAGCTCATTGCTGCCAGTGTCGGCATTTTTGAAATAAGGCGGTAAGCGGCAATCTCACGATGTTTCTCATTGGTCACATCCAGTGAGTCATGATAAAACGCGGACAATGCACCTACTACGCCGACCATAATCGCCATCGGATGAGAATCGCGACGGAAACCAGAATAAAGTTTAGCCAGTTGTTCATGAATCATTGTGTGGTGTAAAACAACGCTATGGAATTTATCGAACTCATCTTTATCCGGTAATCGGCTGTTTAATAGTAAATAACACACTTCAAGGTAGTCTGATTTTTCAGCAAGCTGAGCGATAGGGTAACCACGGTGTAGCAGGATCCCTTTATCGCCATCAATAAAGGTAATGGCTGATTCACATGAAGCGGTTGCAAGAAATCCTGGATCATAAGTAAAATAGCCAGCACTTCCTAAGCTGCTGATGTCAATCACATCATTACCTGCTGTTCCTTTTAGAATGGGTAGCTCGATAGGTTCCCGTCCTGGTAAATGAAGTATTGCTTTTTGCTCCGTCATTGATGTTCCCCTACTTTTTTTAAAGATACGCATGAATCTCACGGCCTCTATTTTTACAGGCTAATTTTATTCTTGTCAATTTTAACCTCCCTACTTTGGGAGCTGAAAAATTGAGCCTTTTAAAAGTGCCTGTAAATATTATCTAAGATATTGATAATAGCCTGTATTGCTCAGTATTTTAAGCTTAATATAAATCTGCAATAGCTATCACAAAATTTCTCTTTTATTGCTGCATAACAGTCAAAAATGGCATCAATGCATTACAAAAACTTAACATTATGCTAACAATACCCTGTGAGTTGTATATATTAACTAACCCTTACCTATTCGTTACTAAAAAGAGATAAATTGTGCGTAAAGAGAGACCTAAAAATCTAGACTTATCGACGCTTACATTTCCCATAACGGCAATCGCTTCAATATTGCATCGTGTATCGGGAATAATTGTGTTTATGGTATTAGCCCTGTTGCTCATACTGTTAAATTATTCATTAACTTCAGAGCCTGATTTTCTGGAAGTTGCCAGTTATTTTGAGAGTCCTCTGTTTAACCTTGTTATCTGGGGAGGGCTGACCGCGCTTGCTTATCATGCTGTTTTTGGTATTCGTCATATGATTCAAGATTTAGGCTTTTGGGAAGAGATGGAAAGTGCGACTTTGAGTGCTAAAGCGGGTTTCATATTGACGGCTGTTTTATCTGTTTTGGCGGGGGTTTTAGTATGGTAAAAGTTGCAGCTAGCTTAGGCAGAAGCGGTGTTCATGACTACATTTTGTTGCGCGCCAGTGCAATTATACTGCTGGCATATATTCTCTACTTTATTGGTTTTATCAGTTCGGCAGATATCTCCTATGCAGTGTGGCGCGGATTTTTCTCATTAACGTTAACAAAAGTGTTTACTTTATTTGCACTGTTCGCTGTTCTGGTGCATGCATGGATAGGCCTCTGGCAGGTGTTAACTGATTATGTGAAAAACACTTTATTACGCGGTTTATTGCAGTTTGCATTAACTTCTATTGCATTTATATACGTTATTTCTGGTTTTGTAATTTTGTGGGGGATTTAAGATGGCGCTTCCTATTCGAGAGTTTGATGCGATTGTAATTGGCGCAGGTGGTGCAGGTATGCGCGCAGCGCTTTCTATTTCTCAGGAGGGGAAAAGTTGCGCGCTGATAACTAAAGTGTTTCCAACCCGCTCGCACACAGTGTCAGCACAAGGCGGTATTACTGTTGCCCTTGGTAATGCCCATGAAGATGACTGGCAATGGCATATGTACGATACCGTAAAGGGGTCTGATTATATCGGCGACCAGGATGCCATTGAGTATATGTGTAAAGCCGGGCCTGAAGCTGTGCGTGAACTGGAAAATATGGGCTTACCTTTTTCCCGTTTTGAAGACGGCAGTGTTTATCAGCGTCCCTTTGGCGGGCAATCTAAAGCCTTTGGTGGCGAGCAGGCATCGCGCACAGCCGCTGCTGCCGACCGTACAGGGCACGCTTTATTGCATACTCTTTACCAGCAAAATATTAAGAATAACACTACTATCTTTTCTGAGTGGTATGCGCTTGATTTACTTAAAAATGATGAAGGTGATGTTGTGGGTTGTACTGCCATTGACATTGAAAGCGGGGAGGTTGTTGTTTTTAAAGCGCGAGCAACCGTACTGGCGACTGGCGGTGCCGGACGAATTTACGCATCGACAACCAATGCGCATATTAATACCGGTGATGGTATCGGTATGGCGCTGCGTGCTGGTGTTCCGGTTCAGGATATGGAAATGTGGCAGTTTCACCCAACAGGTATTGCTGGCGCAGGTGTGTTGGTGACTGAGGGGTGTCGGGGGGAAGGGGGCTATCTGCTCAATAAAGACGGCGAGCGTTTTATGGAACGCTACGCGCCCAATGCCAAAGATTTAGCGGGGCGTGATGTTGTTGCCCGCTCTATTATGATAGAAATTCGTGAAGGGCGTGGCTGTGAAGGACCTTGGGGCACACATATTAAACTGAAACTCGATCATTTAGGTAAAGATGTGCTTGAGTCGCGTCTGCCCGGTATCTGCGAATTGTCGCGTACCTTTGCCCATGTCGATCCGGTTAAAGAGCCTATCCCTGTTATTCCAACCTGCCACTATATGATGGGCGGGGTACCCACAACGGTTAATGGTCAGGTATTAAAACTGGATGGCAATGGTCAGGATGTTGAAGTGCAGGGACTGTTTGCGGTAGGGGAGATAGCCTGTGTGTCTGTGCATGGTGCCAACCGTTTAGGCGGCAACTCACTGCTTGATTTGGTGGTCTTTGGTCGTGCCACGGGTAAGCATTTGGGAAAAGTATTAAACCAAGAAAGTCATATAAAAGAAGCCACGCAGGAAAATATCGATGCGGCACTTGTGCGCTTTAATCGTTGGGAAAAAGGTCAGGGAACCGAGTGTCCTGTACAAATTCGTAAAGATTTACAACAATGTATGCAGCATAACTTTTCTGTCTTTAGAGAGGGCGATGCGATGGCGACCGGATTAGCTGAATTAAAAGTGCTGCGCGCACGTCTGCAAAATGCCAAATTAGGCGATAAGAGCAGTGAGTTTAATACTAATCGCATTGAATGTTTAGAGCTGGATAATCTTATGGAAACCGCCTTTGCAACGGCAATGGCGGCTAATTTCAGAACCGAAAGCCGCGGCGCGCATAGCCGTTTCGATTACCCTGAGCGTGATGATAAAAACTGGCTGCATCACACTGTGTTTAACCCTGAAACGGCCGGCATGTGTAAACGTGATGTCAATATGGCCCCCGTGTTACGAGACGCTTTCCCACCCAAAGCGCGTGTTTATTAAGAAGGTTAGCTGTTATGAATGTTACATTCTCTGTTTATCGTTATAACCCGGATCTTGATAAAGCACCTTATATGCAAGATTTGCTATTAGATGTGCCGGAAGGCTCGGATATGATGGTACTGGATGCGTTAATTTTATTAAAAGAGCAAGATCCCAGTTTGTCATTCCGCCGCTCGTGTCGGGAAGGGGTTTGCGGATCGGATGGTCTGAATATTAATGGTAAAAATGGACTTGCCTGCATCACCCCCTTATCGGATTTGTTAGCGGCAAAAAAAATAGTGCTCCGCCCTTTGCCTGGCATGCCAGTGGTGCGCGATTTGATCATCGATATGACACAATTTTACACTCAGTATGAAAAGATAAAGCCCTATTTAATTACGGATGATAGACAGCCGCCCGCAGGTGAATTTAAACAATCCCCCGTTGAGCGCGAAAAACTCGACGGTTTATATGAATGTATCTTATGCGCATGCTGCTCAACGTCATGCCCTTCATTCTGGTGGAACCCGGATAAGTTTATCGGGCCTGCCGGGTTATTAGCGGCATATCGGTTCCTTATCGATAGCCGGGATAGCGCAACAGAAGCACGCCTTGATAATTTAGATGATGCATTCAGTGTTTTTCGTTGTCACAGCATTATGAATTGTGTCAGTGTATGTCCTAAGGGACTAAACCCGACAAAAGCAATTGGTAAAATTAAATCAATGTTGTTGCAACGTGCGATTTAATTGTAACTAAAAGAATAATAAGGAATTTTCATGCCAACTAATGTTATGGAAACATGGTTAGCCTCATCACACCTTTCTGGGGCGAATGCTACTTATATTGAAGCGCTTTATGAGTCCTACTTAGAAGATCCCCTCGCTGTTGATGCTAATTGGCGCAGCCTATTCGATGGATTACCTCGGGTGAGTGAGTTACCTGAAGAAGCGCATTCGATTATCCGCGCACAGATCAAAGACGCGGCCAAAAAGCCAAAGTGTTTTGCGCCGCCACAGGGCGCGATGCACAATGACGCCAAACAAGTTCAAGTTTTACAATTAATTGGCTCATATCGCAATCGTGGTCATGAAGTGGCGACACTGGATCCGCTCGGCTTAACGCAGCATGAAGCCATTAAAGATTTAGACCCTTTCTACCATGAATTGGAAGGGGCAGATCTGGACGCAAGCTTTAATGTTGGCTCCTATGCTGCTTGTAAGGGCACTATGGTATTACGCGATCTTGTCGCTTCCCTTAAACGCACTTATTGCGGCTCCATCGGCGCTGAATATATGCACATTACCAATACCGAAGAGAAACGCTGGTTACAGAATCGAATTGAGTCCTGTGAAAGTAAACCCTCTTTTAGCGAGCAGGCAAAACATCGTTTCTTAGAAGAGCTGACAGCAGCCGAAGGCCTTGAGCGTTATATCGGCGCTAAATTTCCGGGTGCCAAGCGTTTCTCTTTAGAGGGCGGCGATGCGTTTGTGCCTATGCTTAAAGAGTTAATTCGCCGTGCCGGTGAACAGGGCGCTCAGGAAGTTGTGCTGGGCATGGCGCATCGTGGTCGCCTTAATGTGTTAGTGAATGTGCTGGGCAAAAAACCGAACAGTTTATTTGATGAATTTGCGGGTAAATATGGTGAGGTGAACGGTTCAAGTGATGTTAAATATCACCAGGGCTTTAGCAGCGATTTTAAAACACCCAGAGGTAATGTTCACCTTTCACTGGCCTTTAACCCTTCCCATTTAGAGATAGTAAACCCGGTTGTTTTAGGATCAGTACGTGCGCGTCAGGAGCGGCTGCAGAGTCTGGGTGAAAGTGTGCTACCTATTACCGTTCACGGCGATTCTGCTATTGCCGGGCAGGGTATAGTGCAGGAGACATTCAATATGTCGCAGGCACGTGCATTTAAAGTCAGCGGCACTATCCGCATTGTTATTAACAACCAGATTGGTTTTACCACATCAAATCCAGAAGATACCCGCTCAACACGTTACTGTACGGATATCGCAAAAATGGTTCAGGCTCCTATTCTTCATGTTAATGCGGATGATCCTGAGGCGGTCATTTTATCGACACAGATAGCACTTGATTTCCGCAATACCTTCAAGCGCGATGTCGTTATCGATCTGGTTTGTTACCGTCGCCATGGTCATAATGAAGCGGACGAGCCCAGTGCCACACAGCCCATAATGTATCAAAAAATCAAAAAACATCCGACGCCGCGTGAAATTTATGCAGAGCAGCTTGAAAATGAAGGGGTGATAGCCAAAGGCTATGGTCAGCAGCTGGTGGAAGCCTATCGGGATGCGCTCGATAACGGTGAATGTGTGGTTAAGGAGTGGCAGGCGATGCAGAACCATTCTATCGACTGGTCTCCTTACCTTAAGCAAAACTGGTACGCCCCCTATGAATCACAATTTCCTAAAGCGCGTCTCGCGGAACTCGCTGAGTCCATTAGCCAATATCCCGCTGAGCACCAACTGCACGCACGCGTTAGAAAAATTTATGCCGATCGGCTGGCAATGGCGCGGGGCGAAAAACTTTGTGACTGGGGTTTTGCTGAAAATTTAGCCTATGCAAGTCTGCTTGACTGCAAATATAATATTCGTCTGGTAGGACAGGATTCAGGGCGCGGCACTTTCTTTCATCGTCATGCTGTCTTGTATGAGCAGAAAGAGGGAGAGCGCTATATTCCGCTGCAAAACATCTCTGATCAACAGGGCCATTTTGATGTTTATGATTCGGTTTTATCGGAAGCGGCTGTTTTGGCCTTTGAATATGGCTATTCAACCGCTGCGCCAAAAGGGTTATGCATTTGGGAAGCGCAATTTGGTGATTTCGCCAATGGTGCGCAGGTGGTCTTTGATCAGTTTCTCTCTTCCGGGGAACAGAAATGGGGCCGCCTGTGTGGCTTAACTGTGATGTTACCTCATGGCTATGAGGGACAAGGGCCTGAACATTCCTCGGCACGATTAGAGCGCTACCTGCAGCTTTGTGCTGAGCACAATATGCAGGTCTGTATCCCCTCTACCCCTGCACAGGTGTATCATATGTTACGCCGTCAAGTGGTACGCTCTATGCGCCGGCCATTAATTGTTATGTCGCCGAAATCACTGCTCAGGCATCCATTAGCCGTTTCCAGTTTAGATGAACTGGCATCCGGCACATTCCAGAATGCGATCCCTGAAATTGACCCCTTAGATCTGCAGGCGGTGGATCGCGTGGTGCTCTGTAGTGGTAAAGTTTATTACGAGTTATTAGAAAAACGGCGCAGTGAAGAGCTCAATAACGTTGCTATTATCCGTATCGAACAGCTTTATCCTTTCCCCGCCGATGAAGTGAATACAATTTTTGCAGATTACGCTCATGTTAAAGATTTTATCTGGTGTCAAGAAGAGCCACAAAATCAAGGGGCATGGTATTGCAGTCAGCACCATTTTCGAACTGTGCTACCTGAAGATGCAAAACTACATTATGCGGGCCGCGAAGCTTCTGCCTCTACCGCTGTCGGGTATATGTCGCTACATTTAAAGCAGCAGAAAAAATTAGTTAATGAAGCACTTGCTTTTGCAGAGCCTGAATTATAAAAAAGAATCTAAAAAAGCCTTATTTTAGTTTTAAAAATTTTACAGTAGGAAGCATTAATTATGATTGATATATTAGTTCCGGAACTGCCCGAGTCAGTGGCAGATGCCACTGTTGCAGTATGGCATAAACAAGCAGGTGACTTTGTTGAACGCGATCAAGTGCTGGTTGAAATTGAAACCGACAAGGTGGTGTTAGAGGTGACCGCGACAGCATCAGGTACTCTGCAGGAGATTATTGAAGAGCAGGGCGCAACGGTACTCTCCAAGCAATTAATCGGTAAGTTAAAAGAGGGCCCTGCCCCTGAAAAAACGCCTGAAGTAGAGCCCCCCACGCCCAGTGTTGCCGATGCCAGCCCTTCGCTGCGCCGTTTAATGCTTGAAGAGGGAATTGATGCGCGCGATTTAAAAGGATCCGGTAAAGGCGGTGTCATTACTCGCTCGGATATTGACAACTATCGGGAAATGAAGAATAAAGATGCCACTGCACCGCAAGTGGATATTGTCTCTGCTGTGGTGGCGCGCAGTGATAAACGCGTACCTATGACCCGTCTGCGCAAACGGGTGGCGGAGCGTTTATTGGAAGCTAAAAACTCAACAGCCATGCTGACCACTTTTAATGAAGTGAATATGAAAGCAATAATGGATCTTCGTAAGCAATATCAGGATATATTTGAGAAAAAGCACGGTGTACGCTTAGGCTTTATGTCGTTTTATATTAAAGCGGTTACTGAAGCGCTGAAACGTTATCCGGAAGTAAATGCAGCGATCGATGGTGATGAGATTGTCTACCATAATTTTTTTGATATCAGCATTGCGGTGTCAACACCGCGCGGCTTAGTTACGCCTGTGCTGCGCGATACTGACACACTCAATGTTGCGGAAATTGAAAAAGCGGTTAAAGCGCTGGCCCTTAAGGGGCGAGATGGCAAATTAACCGTTGACGAAATGATCGGTGGTAACTTCACTATTACCAATGGCGGTGTCTTTGGTTCATTGCTTTCAACCCCTATTATCAATCCGCCGCAATCTGCTATTTTAGGCATGCATAAAATTCAGGACAGGCCAATGGCTGTTGATGGCAAAGTTGAAATTTTACCTATGATGTATTTAGCACTTTCTTACGATCATCGTTTAGTGGACGGCAAAGAATCAGTGAGTTTTTTAGTAACTATTAAAGAGTTGCTTGAAGATCCAACACGTCTGCTCTTGGATATTTAATATATTGCGCTTACTTGTGCCGCTTCAGGGGATAAAGATCCCTCTGTTGAAGTGGAATTGTACAGATATGCGACATTATTTTACAAATAACAGATTTGCTAAGTCTGCTGTCTTGATAAGAGTATCGCGACCTATATAATGAGGTCATTAGTTTAACCTAAATAATGGAAATGAATCATGAATTTGCATGAATATCAGGCAAAACAGTTGTTCACCGCGTACGGTATACCTGTGCCTAAAGGAATTGCATGTGACACTGCGGAGGAAGCTGTCAACGCAGCATCTCAATTAGGTGGCGCTAAATGGGTAGTTAAATGTCAGGTGCATGCTGGCGGCCGTGGTAAAGCGGGTGGGGTTGAACTGGCTAAATCCAAAGAGGCCATTCGCGCCTTCGCACATCAGTGGCTAGGTAAAAACTTAGTGACTTATCAAACCGATATTCATGGGCAACCGGTCAATAAACTATTGGTTGAAAGCTGCTCTGATATTGCTAATGAGCTCTATTTAGGCGCAGTGGTTGATCGTGCATCGCAACGCGTTGTGTTTATGGCGTCAACTGAAGGCGGTGTGGAAATCGAGAAAGTGGCGGCAGAAACACCCGAACTTATTCATAAGGTAATGATTGATCCGCTGGTGGGCGCGCAGCCATATCAGGGCCGTGAACTGGCATTTAAACTTGGCCTGCAAGGCAAGCAGATCAAGCAGTTCACTGATATCTTTTTAGCCCTGTCGAGAATTTTCCACGATAAAGATTTGGCATTATTAGAAATTAATCCGTTAGTGGTAACCGCTGATAATGATCTGATTTGCCTTGATGGGAAAATAAACATTGATGCAAATGCTATGTACCGTCAGAAAGCGCTGCGTGAAATGCATGATCTTTCACAAGAAGATGAACGTGAAGTGCATGCGGCGCATTGGGAGCTTAACTATGTGGCCCTTGATGGCAATATAGGTTGTATGGTTAACGGAGCCGGTCTGGCTATGGGCACAATGGATATAGTGCAGTTAAAAGGGGGCAAACCGGCTAACTTCCTTGATGTAGGCGGCGGCGCAACAAAAGAGCGCGTCACAGAAGCATTTAAAATCATCCTTTCAGATGAAAAAGTGAAAGCTGTTCTGATTAATATATTTGGTGGTATCGTGCGTTGTGATCTTATTGCTGACGGCGTGATTGGCGCTGTTTCTGAGGTTGGTGTGTCGGTTCCTGTTATCGTCCGTTTGGAGGGCAATAATGCGCTTCTTGGCCGTCAAAAACTGGCCGAGTCAGGGCTAAATATTATTGCGGCGATGTCCCTTAACGATGCTGCTGAACAAGCAGTTAAAGCTGTAGGAGCTGGCAAAGAATGAGTATTTTAATCAATAAAGAGACAAAAGTAATTTGTCAGGGATTTACGGGTGGTCAGGGGACTTTCCATAGTGAACAATCGATCGCTTATGGAACAAAAATGGTCGGTGGCGTATCGCCAGGTAAAGGCGGACAGGTGCATTTGGGTTTGCCTGTCTTTAATACAGTGCGCGAAGCAGTCGAACAAACAGGAGCAACGGCCAGTGTGATTTATGTACCGGCGCCATTTTGTAAAGATGCTATTTTAGAAGCGATTGATGCGGGTATTAAATTAATTGTTACTATTACAGAGGGCATCCCCACGCTGGATATGCTTGCAGTAAAAGTAAAACTGGATCAGTCTGGTGTGATAATGATTGGACCTAACTGTCCGGGCATTATCACCCCGGATGAATGCAAGATTGGTATTATGCCCGGTCATATCCATCAAAAAGGCAAGGTCGGTATTGTTTCGCGCTCCGGCACCTTAACCTACGAGGCGGTAAAGCAGACCACAGATGAAGGTTTTGGCCAGTCCACTTGTGTAGGTATTGGTGGCGATCCCATTCCAGGCACAAGCTTTATCGATATTTTGGCTCTTTTTGAGGCGGATCCCGAAACAGAGGCGATTGTGATGATTGGTGAGATAGGCGGTACCGCAGAAGAAGAGGCGGCTGCATTTATTAAAGCCAATGTCACTAAACCGGTTGTCTCCTATATTGCGGGGGTCACAGCGCCTGCAGGTAAACGCATGGGGCATGCTGGTGCTATTATTGCTGGTGGTAAAGGCACGGCTGCCGATAAATTCAAAGCGCTTGAAGATGCTGGTGTAAAGACCACCAATTCACTGGCTGAAATAGGTAAAGCGTTACGTGAAGTAACCGGCTGGTAATAAAAGCTAAGTGCTTGAAAAAAAGACCCTGTTAAATAACGGGGTCTTTTTGTTTTCGGCGCTAAATATTTTTAAATAAAACTTCTACACGCAGCGTAATCATCAGCTCCTGTTCACGCATTGTATCTGCTCCCTTATTCCAGTTTATCTCCGGGATAATTTCATAAAATAGCCATTTCCTTAAAATATTCTGGCGGTAAGTGACGGAAATGTGTGAATTGCTAATATAGTGATAGGGTTTATTTCTGCCTGTGAGGCTGGTTTGATAACTGAGCGCCTGCGTTGGGGAAATAAACTGATAGAGAGTAAAACCTGTGCCCGCTTCAAAGCCCTGCAGATCTGTTGCAAAGGTAGAAAAATTAGCCCAGCGAAATAAAAATATCGGGGTGATCGTGTGGTCTATATCCAGCTGTGTGCTTTCACCTGTCACTTTGTTTTTTTGATAGATTTTTTGTGTAAAACGTGCACTGGTTTGCTCTGAGAAAGGGTAGGTATAACGATATCTCGCCTCAATACCGGGTCTTAATGTTACTTTTAGATTAAAGCTGCTGCGCTTTTTGCTATACAGGTCGTAACGCAAGCCTAAAGAGCTTTGCGTCTGCTTACTCTCTTTTGATAATACGCCCAGGCGGGAATCATCATCATCGGATTCAAAAACCAGTTTTAATTTTCGAGAAACGTTGGGAAGGTAGAAGCGTGCTGCTAGCCTGCTTTTATATGCAAGGCCCTCATTTTCGACCATAGAAAAATCGTTGTACCAACGTAGCATGCTGCCTGCATCGTCTGTCTGCGCATATTTGCTGCTTCTTTCATCCATAAAGAAACTATCAAACCAAATGGCGGGCTGGCAAAATTTAGTGTTTAGATAATGGTAGGCGCTATCAGCAAACCCCTCTTCCTGGCTGTGACTGGAGCAGACATCTTCGTGCTCGGCAAGGAGTGGCGAGGGGGTGAGTGATAAAAATAGACAACTGATACCTAATTTAGATAAGTGTCCCATCACTTTTTCTCTAAATGCAGCAGGTTAGTTTGATAACCTGCTAATGAATGACATTACCCAAATGCTTTGGGCTAACCTTTATTCTTTTATATCGTCTATATCGTCTTCCTCTGCAAGTGCAGCTAAGCGTTTCTCTTGATATAAAGCCTCTGCTGCTTGTCTTTGAGCTTCTGCTTGTGCGGCTAATTGATTACGAATTGCCCGCTTTTCAGATTTACGTTTATTGCCCGCTTGCAGGTTTTCAAGGTAGCCTTTGAGCTCCTCTTTGGCCCATTGCTCAGCAAGCTCCTGCGTATCAAAGCCTTTCTGGCGTTTTGAAACGCTGGTTCTGCG
>Ga0075011_10000372_pt1 | contig 23859 bp, 19 predicted proteins | sample TARM_MetaG_T_14_FD_72354 | JGI IMG/M metagenome (GOLD analysis project Ga0075011, IMG submission 72354) | Freshwater microbial communities from Pennsylvania, USA, analyzing microbe dynamics in response to fracking - TARM_MetaG_T_14 | ecosystem: Environmental > Aquatic > Freshwater > River... | reverse complement strand
CCGCCCCCGCCGCGGCCTGATCGGCTCGGCCAGGCCGCGCACCCTGCGCCGGCGGGCGAACCCCCACGGCCCCAGCACATGCCCGCACGGGCGGCACTCCAGACCACCAGCGGCAAGACGTTCCTCAACAACAGCAGGGCTCACTACCATGACCACGGGCGCGACATGTCCTCGCGTCAAGCGGCCACCGCCCCTCGCCACCACGCTCAGGGGCGGTCGCCGCGCTCAACAACACCACCCCCGAGCATCACCCGCGCCCTCACGACGCCGCCGCCATCACCACCACGACGCACCAGAACGCCAGGCCAAGCGACACCGCGAGGACGGGCCTTCGTCCACACGATCAGTGACGCGCCAGGACTCCAACGTCCTCACACAGGTTGACGGTCAACACACGTCCCGGCCCGCCCCCTGCGACGCCGGTGCGGCCAGGAAGACCGGTGCGGTGAGGCCGGCGTCCGCGAAGGCGGCCGTCACGGACTCCGCGACCTTCTCGACGTCGCCCTGGGGGACCAGCGCGACGACGGAGCCGCCGAATCCGGCGCCGGTCATCCGGGCGCCGTACGCGCCGGCCGAGAGGCACGCCTCGACGGCGACCTCGAGCTCGCGCGAGCTGACCTCGTAGTCGTCGCGCAGCGAGGCGTGGCTGGCGGTGAGCAGCTCACCGGCCCGGGCCGCGCGTGCCTCGTCCGGGAGGCCGTCCGAGCCGAGCCCGGCGCGCAGCAGGGCGGCGAGCTCGGCGACGCGCAGGTTCTCGGAGACGACGTGACGCACGCGCCGGGCGAGCGTGCCGGTGGTGTCGTTCGCGGCCAGCCGGGCGCCGGCCTCCTCGAGGCGGGCAGGGTCGAGGCCGCGCAGGGTCGGCACGCCGATGTACGCCGCGGCCGTCTCGCAGCAGGCGCGCCGGTCGCCGAACCGGGTGCCGACGAGCTGGCCCGGGGCGCGGGTGTCGGCGACCACGAGGCTGAGCCCGGCGGCGCCGAGGTCCAGGGGGACCTGCTGGGCAAAGTCCGCGGCCTGCAGCCCGGGCAGGAAGTCGACCAGGAGCGCGCTTCCTGCGGTGGCCAGCAGCGCAGCCGCCTGGCTGATCCCGCCCGTGGAGACGCCGCAGATGCTGTTCTCGCCGGCACGCCCGGCGGCCACGAGCACGGCGCGACCCTCGGCGGTGTCGCTCAGGCCGAGCCCGAAGACGTCGGAGAGCGCGACGGCGACGGCGCACTCCAGGGCCGCCGAGCCGGAGATCGACGCGCCGAGCGGCACGTTCGAGTCCACGACGGCGTCGAAGCCCACCACCGGGAATCCGGACTGCCGCAGCGCCCACGCGACGCCGGCGATGGACGCCCCCCACCCGCGCACGCCGCCCGGCTCGACGTCGGACAGGCGGATGGTCCACACCTCCTCGGTCTGCTCGGAGAGGAGCCGCACCACGTCGTCCTCGCGTCGGCGCAGCGCGACGTACGCGCGGTGCGGCAGGGCGAAGGACAGGGCGAGGCCGTCGTTGTAGTCGGTGTGGCCGCCGGCAAGGCTGACGTGGCCCGGGGCCGACCATACGCCGTCCGGGGTCCCCGGCTCGGGCCCGGCCTCGCCGTCGTCGGCGAAGGTGCGGCCGAACAGGGCGCGGGCGCGCGCGACGCCCTCGTCGCGCGACCAGGCGGTCAGCCACTGCGGCTCGGTCATGTGTTTCCTCGTCTCAGGCGGCGATGCATGGCGAAGAACAAGCGAACCACCTGGGCCGGTGGTGAAGCCGCCGCAGACCGGAAACCTTCAGTGCGTAGGCGTGACCCCGAGCCTCATCCCGGCGAGCCCCCGCTTGCGGGTGGCCAGGGAGCGGGCGACGTCACGCAGCACGCGTGCCGCCGGCGAGTCGGGGTGGGCGACGACGGCGGGCGTGCCCTCGTCGCCGGCCTCCCGGGTCAGCGGGTCGAGCGGCACCTGGCCGAGCAGCGGGACGTCCGTGCCCAGGAGCTCCCCCAAGGAGGCGGCGACCCGCGCACCACCGCCCTCGCCGAAGACGTGCCACCGCGTCCCGTCCGGCTGTTCGAGCCACGACATGTTCTCGATGACGCCGACGACGCCCTGATGGGTCTGGGTGGCGATCGAGCCGGCCCGTTCCGCGACCTCGGCCGCTGCGTTCTGCGGCGTGGTCACGACGACGATCTCCGAGCCCGGCAGGAGCTGGGCCACCGAGATGGCGATGTCGCCGGTGCCGGGGGGCAGGTCGAGCAGCAGCACGTCGAGGTCGCCCCAGTAGACGTCCGCGAGGAACTGCTCGAGCGCGCGGTGCAGCATGGGACCGCGCCACACGACGGGCTGGCCCGGCGGGACGAACATCCCCATCGAGACGACCTTGACGCCGTGCGCCAGCGGCGGCAGCAGCATGGAGTCGACGCGGGTGGGCTGCCGGGTGACGCCGAGCATGCGGGGGATGGAGAAGCCGTAGATGTCGGCGTCGACGACGCCCACGGCCAGCCCCTCCGCGGCGAGCGCGACGGCGAGGTTTGCCGTGACCGACGACTTGCCGACGCCGCCCTTGCCCGACGCGATCGCGTAGACCTTGGTCAGCGAGCCGGGCTGCGCGAACGGGATGACCGGGTTGCCGTCGCCCCCACGCAGGCGCGAGCGCAGGGCCGAGCGCTGCTCGGCGGTCATGACCCCGAGGTCCACCGACACCGAGACGACGCCCTCGACGGCCTCGACGGCCTCGGTGACGTCCTTGACGATCGTCGACTGGAGCGGGCAGCCTGCCACGGTGAGGTCCACACCGACCGTGACCGCGACGCCGTCAGCGACCTCTGCGACGTCCACGGACCGCACCATGTCCAGATCGGTGATCGGGCGCCGGATCTCGGGGTCGATGACGGTGGTCAGAGCCTGGCGGACCCGGTCGACGAGCATGGTCATACCGCGATCCTACGGCGCCGGGCCGGGCCCCCCCCGTCGGCACCCTCGGCCCGCTGTTCCTCGAGCTCCTCGAGCAGGTTACGGATCTCGCCGCGGACGAAGTCGCGGGTGGCGACCTCGCTCACGGCATGCCGCAGCGCCGCCATCTCGCGGGCCAGGTACTCGGTGTCCGCGAGGTTGCGCTCGGCCCGCTGGCGGTCCTGCTCCGCGGTGACGCGGTCGCGGTCGTCCTGGCGGTTCTGGGCGAGCAGGATCAGCGGGGCGGCGTAGGAGGCCTGGAGCGAGAGCATCAGCGTGAGCGCGGTGAAGCCGTTCTCGGCCTTGTCGAAGCGCAGCCCCACCGGCCCCCACGAGCTCCACGCGAGCCACACCGCGCAGAAGATCGTGAGCCAGATCAGGAAGCGCGGCGTGCCGAGGAAGCGGGCGATCGCCTCCGTGCCCTGGCCGACGGCGTCCTGCTCGAGCCGGAACCGGGGCAGGAGGGAGCGCCGCGCCTCCTTGGGGGTGTCGAGCCGCTCAGCCACGGGTCACCTCCTCGTCGTCGGACTCGCGCCAGTCGTCGGGCAGCAGGTGGTCGAGCACGTCGTCGACGGAGACCGCGCCGAGCAGGCGCCGCTCCTCGTCGAGCACCGGCAGCGCGAGCAGGTCGTAGGCGGCGAGCAGTCGCGTCACCCGGCCGAGCGGGGCGTCCGGCGTGAGCGCCTCGGTGTCGGTGTCGATGACGGAGCCGACGGCGGCGTGCGGGGGTTCGCGCAACAGCTTCTGGAAGTGCGCGACGCCGAGGAACCGGCCGGTCGGAGTCTCGAGCGGCGGCCGGGCCACGAAGACCACCGAGGCGAGCGCGGGCGGCAGGTCCTGCTTGCGGATGTGGGCGAGGGCGGTGGCGACCGTCGTCTCCGGGCCGAGCACCACGGGCTCCGACGTCATCATGCCGCCGGCGGTGTTCTCGTCATAGGCGAGCAGGCGGCGCACGTCCTCTGCCTCCTCGGGCTCCATCAGCTCCAGCAGCCGGGCCGCCTGAGCCTCCGGCAGCTCGCCGAGGAGGTCGGCGGCATCGTCCGGCTCCATGGCCTCGAGGATGTCCGCGGCGCGGCCCGTCTCCAGGCCCGAGAGGATCGAGACCTGGTCGTCCTCGGGGAGCTCCTCGAGGACGTCCGCGAGCCGCTCGTCGTCGAGCGCCGAGGCGACCTCGAGCCGACGCGTGTCACCGAGCTCGTGGAGCATGTCGGCCAGGTCGGCGGGCCGCAGGTCCTCATAGGCCTCGAGCAGCGAGGCCGCGCCCTGGGCGCCCGGACCTCCGGCCGCGAGGCTGGCGACGGCGTCGACGCCGACGACGAGGGTGGCGCCGCGGCGCCGCAGGCCGAGCGAGGAGCGCCCGGACTCCCGGCGGCGGACGAAGAGCTGGTCGACCAGCCAGTCGCCGTTGCGCTGCCGGGCGATGGCGACGTCCTCGATGCTCACCTCGCCCGAGCCGTCCCGCATCGTGACCGTGCGGTCGAGCAGATCGCCGAGGACCAGCGACTCCATCGCGCGCTGCTCGAAGCGCCGCAGGTTCACCAGGCCGGTGGAGATCACCTGACCGGCGTCCACACTGGTCACCCGGGTCATCGGCAGGAAGACGCGGCGCCGGCCGGGAACCTCGACGACGAGGCCCACGACCCGGGGCGCACCCTTGGCACGGATCAGGACGACGACGTCGCGCACCCGGCCCACCTGGTCACCGATCGGGTCGAAGACGGAGATCCCGGCAAGACGGGCGACGAACACACGGGTTCCGGCGCTCACGCTGGTCAGCCTACGCGGGACGCGCCATCCGGCCCGGCCGGGGCGCGCCACCGTCACACCCCAGCCCGGGCCAGGTGTTCCCCGGCCGGATAAGGCAGACTGGCCCCATGAGCTTCACTCGACCGCAGCCGGTGCCGATGACGCCCACCCTGCCGCAGGGCGTGGAGGTCGCCGCCTACGCCACCTACCTCGAGGCGCAGAAGGCCGTCGACCACCTCTCCGACCAGAAGTTCCCGGTGCAGGACGTGACCATCGTCGGCACGGACCTCAAGATGGTCGAACGGGTGACCGGGCGCCTCACGTACGGCCGCGTCGCGGTCGCGGGCGCCGGGTCCGGCGCATGGTTCGGTCTGTTCGTCGGCCTGCTGCTCTCGATGTTCGGCGGCGGTGGCGTCGCGAACGGCGTGGTCTTCATGGGCATCGCCCTCGGTGCGGGCTTCGGCCTGCTCTTCTCGGTGCTCTCGTACGCGCTGGCGCGGGGGCGTCGCGACTTCACCTCGCAGTCGCAGATCGTCGCCGCCTTCTACGCCATCCTCTGCGCACAGGACTCCGCGACGGAGGCACGCTCGCTGCTCCTGAACTCGCCGAGCGGCCTGGGCCGCGCCCGCTCCGGTCTCGGCGCCCAGGTGCCGCAGGCGCCCGTGGCCCCACCGGTGCAGCACGGGCAGTGGGGAGCCCCGCCGGCCCCGCCGCAGCAACAGCAGCAGCAGCCGGCCGCGCCCGCGGCCACCCGCGCCCCGGACCCGCGCTGGACCAACCCGGACGGCACCCCGCGCTACGGCGCGATGCTCCCGACGCCGGAGCAGCCGCCGGCCCCGCAGCCCCCGGCCCAGCCGGTGGTCCACCCCGTACCGCCGGCCGCGGGCCCCGCTGCCGCACCACAGGCGGCCCCGCCCGCACCACAGGCGGCCCCTTCACAGCAGGCCCCTCCCGCGCCGTCGTCGGACCAGCCGAGGCCGTCGTCGGACCAGCCGAGCGTGGCCCCGCCGCGCGACCCGTACGCGGCGCCGCGCGACCCGTACGCGCCGCCGCGCCGCGACTCGGAGGAGCAGGGTTGATCGCCGGCACCGCACCAGGAAGCACCGCACCACGAAGCACCGCACCACGAAGCACCGCACCACGAAGCACCGCATGACGAAGAGGGCGGGCACCGTCACGGTGCCCGCCCTCTTGCCTGCGCGGGATGAGTCCTGTGCGGGATCTGTGCCGCGCGGGATCTGCGGGTCAGCCGCGCAGCGAGGCCATCCACGCCTCGACCGCGTCGGGGTCGCGGGGGAGGGCCGCCGAGAGGTTCTCGTTGCCTTCCGCCGTGATGAGGACGTCGTCCTCGATGCGGACGCCGATGCCGCGGTACTCCTCGGGCACGGCCAGGTCGTCGGCCTTGAAGTACAGGCCGGGCTCGATCGTGAAGATCATGCCGGGTTCCAGCACGCCGTCCTGGTAGAGGTCCTGGCGGGCCTGGGCGCAGTCGTGGACGTCGATGCCCAGGTGGTGCGAGGTGCCGTGCACCATCCAGCGGCGGTGCTGCTGGCCCTCGTCCGTCAGCGCGATCTCCGCGGTGACGCCCTCGGGCAGCAGGCCCCACTCCTCCAGACGGGCGGCGATGACCTTCATCGCCGCGGCGTGCACGTCGCGGAAGCGGTTGCCCGGCCGGGCCGCCTCGAACGCGGCGTCGGCGGCGTCGAGCACGGCCTGGTAGACGCGGCGCTGCACCGCGGTGTAGGTGCCGCTGACCGGGAGGGTGCGGGTGACGTCGGCGGTGTAGAGCGACTCGACCTCCACGCCGGCGTCGAGCAGCACGAGGTCGCCATCGCGGACCACGCCGTCGTTGGTGATCCAGTGCAGCGTCGTGGCGTGCTCGCCGGCCGCCGCGATGGTCTCGTAGCCGACGGCGTTGCCCTCGAGGCGGGCGTGCGCGTCGAAGGTCGTCTCGATGACGCGCTCGCCGCGGCGGTGGGCGACGGCGCGCGGCAGGTTTCGCACGACCTCGGCAAAGCCCTCGATCGTGGCGTCGACGGCCTCGCGCATCTGCTCGATCTCGAGCTCGTCCTTGACCAGCCGCACCTCGGAGGCGGCGCGGACCAGGGCCTCGTCGGTGAGCGGCCGTTCCGCCTGATCGGCGCCGGCCTCCGCGACGATCGCCTCGACCAGCGTCTCGATCGCCTCGTCCGCACCGGTGACCACGAGCAGCACCACGCCGGCGCCGACGTCCTTGGCCAGCGCGTCGCGCAGCTCGTCGATGTGACGTGCCTCGATCCCGGTCAGCGTGGTGATGTCCGCGAGCGAGGGGCGGGCGCCGATCCAGAACTCTCCGTAGCGGGCGTCCGCGAAGAACTCCTCGGTGTCGCGCGCGGCCAGCGGGCGCACGTACAGCACGGCGTGGTGGTCGCCGCCACCGTCGCCCGTGCCCGGCTCGACAGGGTGCAGCACCAGGACGGCGTCCGGCTCCTGGTCGGTGCCGAGGCCGGTCAGATGAGCGAACGCCGAGTGCGGGCGGAAGCGGTAGTCCGTGTCGTTCGAGCGCACCTTGAGCGGCCCGGCCGGGAAGACGAGGCGGGCGCCCGGGAACTGCTGGGCCACCTGGGCGCGGCGGGCCGCCGTGAACGGGACCGCCCGCGAGGGAGCCACGTCGGCCTGCCGGCGCGGAGCCCACTTCGAGGTGATGAAGTCGATGAAAGCCTTTGAGCGCGGCCGGCTGCGGTGGTCCGTCTCGGCAGGCGCCGGGGTCTCGCTCGTGGGCTCGCCGGAGGCGGGCGTGGAGTTCTCGTCGGTCATGGCTCCCAGTCTGGCACCGGGGCGTGCGCAGGGCGGCGCCGGACGGCGGTTCAGTGCCGTGAGAAGTCGTGCAGGGCGCGGACGAGCACGCGGTTGAACTCCTCGGGGGCGTCCGTGTTGACGTCGTGCCCGGCACCCCGGACCACGACGAGCGCGCCCTGGTAGGCGGCGGCGAGGTGCCGCTGCTCCTCGAGCCGCAGGTGGTCGCGCGAGCCGTTGACCAGCCAGACGGGGACGCGGGTGCTGCGCAGGTCGGCGATCGACGAGCGGCCGGCGAGGTGGGTGAGCGCGTCGGTGACGACGTCCCAGCCTGGCCGGAACGGGCCGACGGCGGCCGCGCCGGCCAGGGCGGCGACGTCGGAGCCGCCGGGGCGCGAGCCCTTGCCGGTCAGGGCCGCTCGCCACCGTGTCGCGGTCGCGGTCGCGCGGCTCCGGGCCGCGGCGGCGCCGGCCACGGAGATGCGCGCGGCGTCCCGGAAGAGGGCGACCGGCTTGCCGCGCGGGTCGGAGGAGCAGGCGGCGGCGACGACGCCGGCCAGGCGGTTGCGCGCGACGGCGAGGGCCGGTTCGCCGGCAGCCTCCGGCACCGTGCGCGGCATCCCGCGCGCCTCGCGGGCGGCGTAGGCCAGCGCGGTGTAGCCGCCGAGGCTGAGCCCCACGAGCGCGACCCGCCTGCCGGGTCCGAAGGAGTCCACCGCCTCGTCGAGCACCTCGAAGGTCCGCGGGAGCGAGAAGCGCTCGTCCCTGCGCTCGCCGTGTGCGGGCAGGTCGACGGCGACGGCGTCGTACCCCGCCTCGCCGACGTGCTCGAGCTGACGGTTCCAGATCGCCGACGACGTCCGCATGCCGTGCACGAAGACCACGGCGGGAGGGTTCCTCATACCTTCGATGATCCTCCCTCTCGCGCGGTGTGACGCTGTGCTCTCGATCACCCGGCGCAGCCCTGCGAGCACCCGCGCGCGGCGGGCTACCCTGGCCCCGTGATCGACCTCCACACGCACTCGACGGCGTCGGACGGGACCGACGAGCCGGGGCAGGTGGTGGAGGCCGCGGCACGCGCGGGCCTGACCGTCGTCGCGCTCACCGACCACGACACCTCCGTGGGGTGGGCCGACGCCGCGCGGGCGTCGTCGAGCACGGGCGTGGCGCTGGTGCGCGGGGCGGAGATCTCCACGACCGACGCCGGCATCAGCGTCCACCTGCTCGCCTACCTGTACGACCCCGAGCACCCCGCGCTGGTGCGCGAGCTGGAGCGCACCCGCACGTCGCGGCTGTCCCGGCTCGAGCGGATGGCGGCGCTGCTGGCGGAGGACTACCCGATCACCTGGGAGGACGTCGTCGCGCAGACCGGTCTCGGCGCGACGGTCGGGCGTCCGCACCTCGCCGACGCGCTGGCCGCCGCGGGGGTCGTCGCCAGCCGCGACGAGGCCTTCGCCACCATGCTGCGGCCGGGCGCCCGGTACTACGTCCCGCACGACGCCCCGGGCACGCTCGAGGCCGTGCGCGCGGTCCGCGCCGCCGGCGGCGTCCCGGTCGTCGCGCACCCGGGCGCGAGCGAGCGCGGACGCGTGATCCCCGACGCGACGATCGAGCGGCTCGCCGAGGCCGGCCTCGCGGGTCTCGAGATCGACCACCGCGACCACGACGCGGCCACGCGGCTGCGGTTGCGCGAGCTGGCCCGCTCGCTCGACCTGCTCGTCACAGGGTCGAGCGACTACCACGGGGTCGGCAAGCCGAACCTGATCGGGGAGAACACCACGGCGCCCGAGGCGCTGGAGGCCATCGAGGCCCAGGGCCGGCTCGAGGTGTTGTACCCGTGAGCGAGATCCTCGACGTCACCCTGTTCCTCCAGGTCTTCGTGACGCTGTTCGTCATCATGGACCCGCCCGGCACCGTGCCGGTCTTCCTCGCGCTGACCTCACGCATGACGACGAAGCAGCGCCACCACGCCGCCCGACAGGCCATCCTCGTGGCCTTCGGCGTCGTCGCCGTCTTCGGCGCGGTCGGCCAGCAGCTCCTCAACCACATGGGGGTCTCGCTGCCCGCGCTCCAGGCCTCCGGCGGCCTGCTCCTGCTCTTCGTCGCGCTCGAGCTGCTCACCGGCAAGGCGGAGAACCCTGAGCCCGCCCGTGGCGGGACCGTCAACGTGGCGATCGTGCCGCTGGGCACGCCCCTGCTCGCCGGTCCCGGCGTCATTGTGGCCACCATGGTCTTCGTCCAGCAGAAGGCCGACGCGGGGGACTCCCTGGTGGGTCACTGGATGGCGATCGTCCTGGGCGTCATCGCGGTCCACCTCTGCACCTGGCTCGCGATGCGGTTCGCGGGCGTCATCCAGCGGGTCCTGCGCGACTCGGGCGTCACCCTGGTCACGCGGATCGCCGGTCTGCTGCTGGCCGCGATCGCGATCCAGATGATCGCCGACGCGGTGTTCGCCTTCATCGCGGCGGCCTGACGGCTCAGCGCACCGGGTCGAGGACGACGTCGACCATCCCGCCTCGGACGATGCCCTCGGCCGCCCGGACGGACTTCTTGAGCGGGAGGATGTAGCCCTCCTGCTCCTTGGACGGGAAGACCGAGGTGGACCACGTCGTCCGGCCGACCGTCACCGTGACCTTGATCGACCCGAAGCCGCGTGGCGGCAGCGGCTCCTCGGCGAGCTCGTCCGACTCGTCGGGCGGGACGGTGAGGAACCACCACGGTCCCTGGCCGGAGTCCCATACCCACGCGGGCGCGGAGAATCGGTACGTCATGGACACGACGCTAGCCCCCGGGGGTGACAGCGTCGTCCGGCGGACGGGGAGCCGCGGCGACGCGGCGACGTTCCGTCGTTCCGTCGCTGCGTCGTTCCGTCGCTGTGTCGGTGCGCGACGGCACGTCGCTGGTGCAGGCACGACGGAAGCCCGGCCCGGTGACGACCAGGACCGGGCCTCCGCTCGCTCGACTCAGGAGGTGTCAGCCCTCCGCGGGTGCCTCCGCGGTGGAAGCGCCGCCCGTCGCGGCGCGCCCGCCGCGCGTGCGGCGGCGGTTGCGCGAGCGCGTCCGCGCGGCCTCGCCCGCTACACCACCCTCGGCCGCCGCCGACGCCGACGCCGCTGCGCCGCCATCGCCAGCAGGAGTTGCAGCGCGAGGCTGCTCACCGTCACGGCGCTCACCGGAGCGCGTGCGGGCGCGCCCCCGGCCGCCGTCACGCCCGCCGTCACGGCTGCCGCCACGCGAACCGCCGCGACCGCCGTCGGCCCCGCCGCGCTGATCGCCCGAGCGCGCGGTGCGCTTGCCGGTCTCGCCCAGGTCCTCGAGCTTCTCGGCGCCGAGGCCCTCGAGGGTGCGCTTCTCCTTCGGGAGGCGGCCCTTGGTGCCCTCGGGGATGCCGAGGTCGCTGAAGAGGTGCGGGGAGGTCGAGTAGGTCTCGACCGGCTCCGAGTGCCCCGTCTCCAGGGTCTTGTCGATGAGCGACCAGCGCGGGATGTCGTCCCAGTCCACGAACGTGACCGCGGTGCCCTTGTTGCCGGCGCGGCCGGTGCGGCCCACCCGGTGCAGGTACGTGCGCTCGTCCTCGGGGCACTGGTAGTTGACGACGTGGGTGACGTCATCGACGTCGATGCCGCGGGCGGCGACGTCGGTGGCGATCAGCACGTCGATCTTGCCGTTGCGCAACGCCCGCAGCGCCTGCTCGCGGGCGCCCTGGCCGAGATCGCCGTGCAGGGCGCCAGCGGCGAAACCGCGGTCGACGAGCTCGTCGGCCACCTTGGCGGCGGTGCGCTTGGTGCGGGCGAAGACGATCGTGCGACCGCGGCCCTCCGCCTGGAGCAGACGGGCCAGGACCTCGATCTTGTCCAGCGCGTGGGCGCGGTAGACGAACTGCGTGATGTTCTTGACGGTCACGCCCTCGTCGTCCGGGTCGGCCGCGCGGATGTGCGTGGGCTGCTGCATGTAGCGGCGGGCCATCGTCACGACCGGGCCCGGCATGGTCGCCGAGAAGAGCATGGTGTGCCGCTTCGCGGGCAGGCGCGACAGGATCTTCTCGACGTCGGGCAGGAAGCCCAGGTCGAGCATCTCGTCGGCCTCGTCGAGCACGACGGTCTCGGCACGCAGCAGCGACAGGTGACCCTGGTTGAGCAGGTCGACGATGCGCCCCGGCGTGCCGACGACGACCTCGACGCCCGCGCGGAGCTGCTCGATCTGCGGCTCGTAGGCGCGGCCGCCGTAGATCTGGACGACGCGCAGCGACGGGCGCTTGGCGCTCGCCGTCGCCAGGTCGCCGGCCACCTGCACGGCGAGCTCGCGCGTCGGGGCGACGACTATGGCCTGCGGCTTGCCGGGAGCGACGAGCTGCTCCCAGCCCTCCTCGCCCGGGGCGACCACGCGGTTGAGCAGCGGGATGCCGAAGCCCAGGGTCTTGCCGGTACCGGTCTTGGCCTGGCCGATGATGTCGTGCGCCGAGAGCGCCACGGGGAGCGTCATCGCCTGGATGGGGAAGGGGTGGGTGATCCCTATCTCGGAGAGGGCGTCGACGATCTCCTGGCGGACGCCGAAGTCGGCGAAGGAGACGTCCTGACGCTGGATCGCGGAGGCGGCGTGGTGCGCGCGGGTCGCGTTGGGGGACGCGAGCGCACTCGCGGCGCTCGTCGTGGGGTCTTCGGTCACAAGTGCCTTCGGTCTCTTCGTCGGCGCGCCTGGCTCGCGGTGGCGGAGGCAGCGCCGGGTGGACGGCAGCCGATCGCGGAAGGACGTCGCGACGTCGTCGTCGAGGGACGGCGAATCGTTCGCGGGAGATCTGTACGAGACGACCGGGCAACCGTGGTACGGGCGGCAGTCTACGCGACCATGCCGTGACCGGACCGTATCCTGGCCCGCATGAGCGAGTCCGCGCCGCTGGGCGCTCCCCCCGGTGTGCCCGCCGACCGTTCCGTCGACGACGCTGCCGACCGTTCCGTCGGCGACGCTGCCGTCGCGGCGACGTCGTCCTCGGACGAGGCCGCACTCGTCGAGCTCGCCGGCCTGACCGCCTACGTGCGCATGGGCCTCTTCGGGCTGATCGCCCGGCAGACCTTCGGCGCGCCGAGCCTCGAGGCCGCGATGCGCATGGAGACCGTCTCGGTCCGGATCGGCAACCAGCAGCAGGCGCTGTACGCGGCGATGGCCGAGCGCGGCAACGACCCGGTCGAGCTGCTGCGTCCCTTCACCGGTGTCCTCGACGCCTTCGATGCCCGCACACAGCCCTCCACCTGGTGGGAGGGCGTGCTCAAGGCGGTGGTCGGTCACGGTGTCGCCGGGGACCTGTGCCGCCTGCTCGCCACCGCCCTGCCTGACGCCGTCGGCCCCGCCGTCGGGGAGGCGCTCGTCCACGCGGACCGCGACCAGGACCTGCGCGTGACGCAGATGGTCCAGCAGGCCGCCGCGCACGACGCGCGGCTCGCCTCGCGGCTGGCCCTGTGGGGCCGCCGGATCGTGGGCGAGTCGCTGCGGCTCTCGCAGGACCTGCTCTCGTCGCGGCCGGCCCTGGCCCGGCTCGCGCGCACGGCTGCTGAGTCCGCGGCGGCGTCCGGCGCCGCCGCCCCGGCCGACCCGATCGCGTGGGTCATCATCGAGCTGACCGCCGAGCACGCCCGGCGCATGGACTGGATGGGGCTCGCTGCGTAGCCGGTCGGTACCCGGTCGCGGGAGGAACGGCGGCGGGAGGAACGGCGTCAGAGCGAACCGAAGCCCACGCGGCGCGCCTCCTCGGAGCCGAGCTCGATGTAGCCGATCGACGCGGCCGGCACGATGACGCGGCGCCCGCGCGTGTCGGTCAGCTGGAGGAGGCCCGAGGACTCGATGGCGGCGGCCACCTTCTCGGCGACCTCCTCGGCGGAGAGGTCAGTCTCCACGGTCAGTTCGCGCGGCTGGTTCTGCACACCGATCGTGACTTCCACGTTCTCTCCTTCGAAGGCGCGCGTGCGCGCGGGGGTTCGCAGGCGGCCGACGGGCCGGACCTGCGCCGATCCTACGCAGGGGCCGTCGGGCCCGGTGGCAGACGGCCCCGGTTTCGCGCAGGGCCGAGCGCCCGGGACCCGCGGCCACCTGGAGGGTGCGTTGAGCGCCTGTGTCGGTGACCCGTGGTTACATCCGCGGCATGTCGATCACTGCGCCCCGGCTCGTGCCCGCCGCACCTGTCGCCGGTCCGGCGATCGAGCTCGACCTCACCCAGCGGGCCGCCGTCTCGGCGGCCCGTGACGCTGCCGCGCTGCTGGTCGCCGGCGCTCCGGGCACGGGTCGCACCACGGTGGCCGCCGCCATCGCCGTCGAGGCCGTGACGGCGTGGGGCCTCGATCCCTCCCGCGTGCTGGTGCTCGCCGCCTCCCGCCGGTCCGCGACCCGGCTGCGCGACCGGGTCGCGGCGGCGTCGGGACGCACCCTCGGCGCGCCGATGGTGCGGACGGCGGCGTCGGCAGCCTTCGCGGTACTGCGCACCCGGGCGACTGCGCTGGGCGAGCCGGTCCCGACCCTGGTGTCCGGTCCCGAGCAGGACCTCGTGCTCGCCGATCTCCTCGCCGGTCACATCGAGGGCGAGGGGCCCCCGCTCCTGCTGCCGGACGGGCTGCCCGAGGAGTCCCTCGGCTTGCGCGGCCTGCGCCAGGAGCTCCGCGACCTGCTCATGCGCGCCGCCGAGCGCGGGCTCGTGCCGGCCGATCTTGCCGAGCTCGGCCGCCGGCACGCGCGTCCCGAGTGGACCATGGCCGCCCAGCTCTACGAGGAGTACCTGGACGTCACCGCCCTGCGGCTCGGCACGCCGGACGCCGGTGCCCGGTACGACCCGGCCGTCGTCGTCGACGAGGCGGCCCAGTCGCTGACGGCCTGGGAGGACGAGGTGTCCGGCGTCGACCGGCCGACCTGGGACCTGGTCGTCGTCGACGACTACCAGGAGGCGACCGTCGCGACCGCCCGGCTGCTGCACGTGCTGCACCGGGACGGCGCCCGGCTGGTGCTGCTCGCCGACCCCGACTCCGCCGTGCAGGGCTTCCGTGGTGCAACGCCCGCGCTGGTCGGACGGGCCGCGGCGCCCGGCCGGCCGGGGCGGTCGGCGGGGGAGCTCGGCGCGGATGTCGTCGTCCTCGGGACCGTCTGGCGGCAGACGGCCGAGCTGCGCGAGGTCACTCGGGCGGTGACCACGCGCATCCCCACCGTGGGCGGGCCGTTCCAGCGCGGCGCCACGGTGGCTGGTGGCGAGGACCCGCCGACGCCCGGCGACCCCGACCAGCCTCTGGCGGCGCCCCGCGGCGCCGCGGTGGCGGTGCTGGCGGGCGCCGCCCAGGAGGCCGCATACATCGCGCGTGAGCTGCGTGCCGAGCACCTGCTGCACGGAACGCCCTGGGAGCGGATGGCCGTCCTCGCGCGCACCGGCGATCGGCTCGCCTCGCTGCGCCGGGACCTGGTGGCGGCGTCGGTGCCGGTCGCCTTGCTCGGGTCCGACGTGCCGCTGCGGGACGAGCCCGCGGTCGCCCCCTTGCTCGCGGCGCTCCGTGTGTGCGCCGGCGCGGTCACGGGAAGCCTCGACGCGCTGCTCGCGGAACTCGCCGAGAGGCAGGAGCCGCCGCCCTACCCGCCGCTCGACGCCGACACCGCCGCGCTGCTGCTCACCTCGCCGATCGGGGGACTCGACGCCGTCGCCCTGCGCCGCCTGCGGCGTGCGCTGCGTGCCGAGGAACTCTCCGCCGGCGGTGGGCGCTCGTCCGACGCGCTGCTCGTCGAGGTGCTCGGCGACGCCGCCCACGCCGCGTCGCTGCCGCGGCCCGTCCAGCGCGGACCGATGAGCGTCGCCCGCGTGCTCGCCGCCGGCCGCGAGGCCGCGGCCACGGCAGGGGCCACCGCGCAGACCGTCCTGTGGGCGGTGTGGGCGGCGACCGGGCTCGCCGACAGGTGGCGTGAGGCGGCGCTCGCGGGCGGCCCGGCGGGCGTGCGCGCCGACCGCGACCTCGACGCCGTCCTTTCGCTCTTCCGCGCGGCCGAGACCTACGTCGACCGCCTGCCGGGCGCCCCGGTCGCGGCCTTCGTCGACTACCTCTCCTCGCAGGACCTGCCCGCCGACTCGCTGGCCGCGTCGGCCTCGGGCGCGAAGGCCGTCGAGGCCCTGACACCGGCGGGTGCTGCCGGCCGCGAGTGGGACGTGGTCGTGGTCGCGGGTGTGCAGGACGGCGTGTGGCCCGACCTGCGCCTGCGCGACTCCCTGCTGGGCTCCCAGGCTCTCGTCGAGCTGCTGGCCGGGCGGTCCCAGGACGCGCACAGCCTCGGACCGGAGGCCCGCCAGCAGGTCCTTTCCGACGAGCTGCGCGCCTTCGCCGTCGCGACCTCACGCGCCCGGCGCCGGCTCCTGGTCACCGCCGTGGAGAACGCCGAGGACGCCCCGAGCGTCTTCTGCGACCTCGTGGTCCCGCCCGGCGACGACGAAGTCGAGGGGCCGGACCCTCGCCGCGTCGAGGTCGGCGCGCCGCTCGACCTGCGCGGCATCGTCGCGAGGGCCCGCGCGACCCTGGTCGAGGCCGTCACGACCGGCCCCGCAGACCCCGGCCCCGCGTCCGACCAGTTCGACACTCTGGTCCCGGCCGACGCCCCGGACCGGGCCGACGCCCCGGACCCGGCCGGCGTCGCCGCTGCCCTCCTCTCCGAGCTCGCCGCGGCGGGCGTCCCGGAGGCGGACCCCCGCACCTGGTACGGCGTGGCCGACGCGTCAAGCGCCGACCCGTTGTGGGGTGAGGAGGACGTTGTCCCGGTCTCGCCGTCCAAGGTCGAGACGGTCAGCACCTGTGCGCTGCGCTGGTCCTTCGAGTCGGCCGGCGGTACCGCCGCGGACGACACGAACCAGACCCTCGGCACCCTGGTCCACGCCATCGCCGAAGCCCTGCCGAACGGCTCGCTGCACGAGCTCAAGGCCGAGCTGGACCGTCGTTGGCCCCAGCTCGCGCTGCCGCCGGGCTGGCCCGCCCGCCAGCTGCGCCAGCGCGCCGAGAAGATGGTCGAGCGCCTGGCCGACTACCTGGCCTCCACGGGCTCGCCGGTCGCCGTCGAGGCCGAGTTCGATCTCGAGATCGGCCGCGCGCGCCTGCGCGGCACGCTCGACCGGGTCGAGCAGGCCGGGGACGGCGCGGTCCTCGTGGCCGACCTCAAGACCGGCCGCACCGCACCGACCAAGGAGAAGACGGCGGAGCATGCGCAGCTCGGTGCGTACCAGCTCGCCGTCGAGGGCGGTGCGCTGGAGCTGTCCGAGGGCACGCGTTCGGCCGGTGCCCGCCTCGTCTTCGTGGGCACCGACACGGTGCGCGCCTCCCTACGCGAGCAGCCCGCCCTGGACCCGGATCCGGACGGGTCGAGCTGGGCGCGCACGCTCGTCGAGGGCGCCGCGAGCTCGATGGCCGCGTCCCGCTTCGCGGCGCACACCAACGACCTGTGCCCGATGTGCCCGGTGCGGCGCTCGTGCCCGCTCCAGCCCGAAGGAAGAGGAGTGATCGCGTGAGCACCGAGCCGCACGAGCCCCAGCGGTCGGGCTTCGACCTCGGGGCGGAGCTGGGTGCGGTCGGCCTGCCGCTCGACCGCTGGGCGGCGCTCGAACCGCGGCCCGCCGAGGAGCCCGAGCCACAGCCCACGCTCTGTGCCCGCGAGATCGCGCGGCTCATCGGCAGACACGAGCCCACGGACGAGCAGGTCGCGGTCATCGAGGCGCCGCTCGAGCCGACCCTCGTCGTGGCCGGCGCCGGCTCGGGCAAGACCGAGACGATGGCCGCCCGGGTGGTCTGGCTCATCGCCAACGGCCTGGCCGAGCCCGATCAGGTCCTCGGCCTGACCTTCACGCGCAAGGCGGCGGGCGAGCTGCAGAGCCGCGTCACCACCCGCCTTGCCCAGCTCGCCCGCGTCCGCGGCCGCACGGCCACCACCGGGGCCGACGCCACCATGGACCTGCTGGCACGGCCGACGGTCGCCACCTACAACGCCTATGCCGCCTCGCTGGTCACCGACCACGGGCTGCGGCTCGGCGTCGAACCAGGGTCGCGGCTGCTCGGCGAGGCCAACCAGTGGCAGCTCGCCAGCCAGCTCGTCGAGTCGTGGGACGGCGACCTCGGCACCGACAGGGCGGTCTCGACCGTGGTCGGCGCCGTGGTCGGTCTCTCGGGCCAGCTCGGCGAGCACCTCGTGGCCGTCGACGACGCCCGCCGCACCCTGGACGCCATGCTCGAGCGGCTCGAGGCGTTGCCGCTCGGCCCCAGGCAGCGCACCCGCGGCACCGACAACGAGAAGCTGCTGCGCAGTTTCGCCGAGCGCCGCAACCTGCTCGACCTCGTCGCCGAGTACCGCCGCCGCAAGCGGACCGCCGACGCCCTCGACTTCGGCGACCAGATCGCCTTCGCCGCCGAGCTCGCGCGGTCCGTCCCGCACGTCGGCGAGGTCGAGCGCGCCCGCTTCCGCGTGGTGCTGCTCGACGAGTATCAGGACACCTCGTACGCCCAGGTCGAGCTCCTCGCCGGGCTCTTCGGCGGTGGCCACGCCGTCACCGCCGTGGGCGACCCTCATCAGTCCATCTACGGCTGGCGCGGTGCCTCGGCCTCCGGCCTTGCCCGGTTCCCGGACCGGTTCCGCCACACCGACGGCGCCCCGGCCGGTGTGCGCTACCTCTCGACGTCCTGGCGCAACGACGCCGCCGTCCTCGATGCCGCCAACATCGCCTCCGCGCCGCTGCGCCAGAACCTTGCCACCCACGTGCCTCCGCTCGACCTGCGCCCCGGGGCCGGGTCCGGCACGGTGGCCGCGCACGTGGCAACCACGATCGAAGAGGAGGCGGAGGCCGTCGCCGAGTGGATCGCCGCTCGCTGGCGCCCCGGCTCCGACCCGGCGGGCCGGGTCACCGGTGCCGTGCTGTGCCGAGCCCGCTCCCAGTTCCCGGCCGTCGAGGTGGCCCTGCGCCGGCGCGGCCTGCCCGTCGAGGTCGTGGGGCTCGGCGGACTCCTGTCGACGCCCGAGGTGGTCGACGTCGTCGCACTGCTCGAGGCGGTGCACGACCCGTCGCGCGGAGACTCGCTGCTGCGCCTGCTCACCGGGCCGCGCGTCAACCTCGGTGCGGCCGACCTGCACGCGCTCGGGTCATGGGCCGCCGACCTCGGCCGAGAGGACGACCCGCGACGGGCGGCCAAGGCCCGGGCGAGCGCGTCGACGGACGCCGTCTCCTCCGAGACCGGCGACGACGGCGGGCCCGCCGATCCTGCGGCGGACCCGGTCGTCGAGGGCGACGTCGTCGACCACCGCTCACTCGTGGACGCCCTCGACGCGCTGCCACCGGCCGGTCGCGGCGCACGCGACGGCCGGACGCTCACCGCGGAGGGCCACGCGCGGCTCACGGTTCTCGGCCGTGTCCTGCACGGGCTGCGCGGCCTGACCTACCTCTCGCTGCCCGAGCTCGTCGTGCAGGCCGAGCGGGCGCTGAGCCTCGACGTCGAGGTGGCCACCGCCGACGTCCTCGCCAGACTTGCGTCCGGAGCCGGCGACCGCGTCAGCCGCCGTGGCCGCGAGCACCTCGACGCGTTCCGCGACGTCGCGGCGACCTTCGCCCATTCGGCCGACGTCGCCACTCTCGGCGCCTTCCTCGCGTGGCTCGGCGTCGCCCAGAACCAGGAGCGCGGCCTCGACATGCCGGTCCGCGAGCCGGATCCGGACGCCGTCCAGGTCATCACCGCCCACGCGGCCAAGGGCCTCGAGTGGGACGTCGTCGCGGTCCCCGGCCTGGTCGACGGTGTCTTCCCGACCGTCGCGCAGACCGCCGGAGGGCAGCGCCAGGACAGCGGCTGGCTGACCGGCCTGGGCTCCCTGCCGTACCCGCTGCGCGGCGACGCCGAGGATCTGCCCTCGTTCCGCTGGGACTCGGCCGCCGACACCAAGGAGCTCGACGAACGGCGCAAGGAGTTCCGTCTGGCGGCCGGAGAGCACGCGCTCGCGGAGGAGCGCCGCCTGGCCTACGTGGCATTCACGCGGGCCCGCCGGGAGCTGCTGCTCGCCGCCCACTGGTGGGGCACCGGTGCGAAGCCCCGCCGGCTCTCGCCGTTCCTCACCGAGCTCGTCGACGCAGGCGTCGTCACCACCGACGGCTGGGCCGTGACCCCGGACGTCGCCGGCCCCAACCCGCGCGATGCCGAGCAGGTCAGCGCCTCCTGGCCCATGGAGGACACCGGCGAGGCGGGCTCGCCGCGCGAGGTGCTGCGCGCGACGGCGTCGCTCGTCCAGAGGGCGTCCGCCGCCGGCGCCACCGCCCCGGACGGTCACGCGCTGGTCGAGCTGGCCCGCATTCTGCTGGCGGAACGCGACCAGCGCGGCGACCACGTCGTCGAGCTGCCGCCCCATATCTCCGCCTCGGGGCTCGTCCGCCTGGCGACCGACCGCGATGCGTTCGCCCTCCAACTGCGCCGCCCCGTCCCGGCGCAGCCCACCGTCCACGCGCGCCGCGGCACCCGGTTCCACGAGTGGGTCGAGCAGGAGTTCCGCGGCGCGACGCTGCTCGACGTCGACGACCTGCCGGGAGCCGACGACGGCGACCTCGTGGCGGACGCCGACCTTGAAGTCCTCAAAGCGCGGTTCCGCGAGAGCGAGTGGTACCACCGCACGCCGATCGCGATCGAGCAGGACGTCGAGACCCCGCTCGCGGGCGTCATGACACGCTCGCGCATGGACGCCGTCTTCCCCGACCCGGACCCCCACCCGGACAGCGGGCCGGACGCCGTCGTCGTGGTCGACTGGAAGACCGGCCGACCGCCCACGGACCCGGCCTCACGGGCGGGCCGAGAGGTCCAGCTCGCCGTCTACCGGCTCGCGTGGTCCCGGTGGTCGGGCCTCCCGCTCGACAGGGTCGGCGCGGCCTTCCACTACGTCGGGGCCGGGGAGACGGTCCGTCCCGACCGTCTCGCCACCGAGGCAGAGCTCGAGGCCTTGATCCTCGCGCAGTCGTAGGCAGTCGGAGGAAGAGCGCAGTGACGGGACTACGACACGTCCTCGCGGGTCGCCTCGTCCAGGTCGTAGAGCATCGCCTCGGCGTCCGCGATCACCTCGGGCAACCCCTGCCGGACACCGTGCAGCAGCCACCGGGCCAGCGCGAGCTCGCCGACGAGCAGCGCCCGGTCCACGAGCCGCGGGTCGGCCAGCTCCGTGCGGCGCAGGGCGTACGCCTCGGTGATCGAGTCCACGGTCTCGGGCGGCGCGGCTACCAGCAGCCAAGAGAGGTCGTCGGCCGGGTCGGCGACGCGCGCCCCGGCCCAGCCGGTGATGGCGACGACGCGGCCGTTCGCGATGATCATCTGGTCGGCCGCGAGGTCGCCGTGCACCACGACGGGCCGGGACTTCCACAGCGCCACGTCCTCGAGGGCGGCCTCCCAGCGCCGCAGCAGCGCCGTCGGGACCCTGCCGGTCGCGGCAGCCTCGTCGAGCTCGACCAGCCGCCGGTCGCGGTACTCCTCGGCGGCATACGTGGGCAGGCCGGCCGCCTCGACGACGGACGCGGGCAGCTCGTGGATCGCCGCGAGAGTCCGCCCCAGGTCCGCGGCGAGCCCCGGTCCCGGCCGCAAGGACTCGATGTCGAGCGGCGCCCCGACGATGTGCCGGTGGACGACCGCCCGCCCGCCCTCGGGCAGCAGCGCCGACCCGGCGATGCGCGGCACCTCGAACGGCAGCACACCGGCCTCGTGGTACAGGTGCAGCGACTCGAGCAGCTCCATCTCGGCCTCGAGCGCGGCCCCGGCCATGGCGGAGCGCGGCGCCCGGACCTCCCACTGCGTGCCGTCCGCCGCGGTCACCACCGCGACGTCGTACTCTCCGGGAGCGTCCTCCAGCCGGACCGCGCGGGCATCGAGCCCGGGCACGGCCGCCGTCGTCAGCGCAGCGAGAGCAAGGGGGGAGCGGGGCACGTGCCCACCGTAGTGCCGAGGTGTCCGTGGCCGGCATGAAGGGCGGGCGTGTCGACGCACCAGGGGCGCGAGCGGACTACCGTCGAGGCGTGCTCGAACACCTGCCGACGCTCGACCTGCCCCTGGCCCGCTCCCGTCACGACCGCGCCGCCGAGCGCCGCGACGAGCCCGATCTCCTCGCGCGTCTTCACGCGAACCCCGAGACGCGGGCGCTCGTCGTCCACGGTGACAGTGTCGCCGTGCTGGCCGACCGCGGCCGCGAGGGCGGCCACCTCGCCTTCTTCCGCGCCGACCGTCTGCCGGTCCCGGTAGCCCAGGGGCCGACGCCACCCCCGCGCCCCGACGCGGCGGACGACCCGGCGGACGTGCGCCGTGACACCCGCCGGAGCAGCTCCCCCCGCTGTGGGTCTACCTGGGCGAGCACGACGGGACGGAGTACCTCGCGCTCCTGATGCCGCAGACCGACACCGCCCTCGCGTCCCTCGCCGGGGTGCTCGACGGCGTCGCCTGGAGGACCCTGCGTCACCTGGACGCGCTCGACCCGTTCGAGCAGGGCGTCGCCACGGGAGCGGTCGCGCTGGCGAACTGGCACGCGGTCCACGGGTTCTGCCCGCGGTGCGGCGCCCCGACCCACGTGCGCAGCGCGGGCTGGGTCCGCTGGTGCCCGGTCGAGGACCGCGAGCTGTACCCGCGCACGGACCCGGCGGTGATCATGTCGGTGATCGACGACGCCGACCGGATCCTGCTGGGCCACGCCGCCCACTGGCCGGCCGGCCGGTACTCCACGCTCGCGGGGTTCGTCGAGCCGGGGGAGAGCCTCGAGCAGGCGGTCCGCCGCGAGGTGGACGAGGAGGCCAAGGTCCGCGTCGGCGGGGGCAGGTCGGACGTCGTCTACCGCGGGTCGCAGGCGTGGCCGTTTCCGGCGTCGCTGATGGTGGGCTTCCGGGCGCACGTCGCCGGCACGGGGATACGCGCGGACCCGGACGGAGTCGAGCTCACGGACGTTCGCTGGTTCACGCGCGAGGAGCTGCGCGCCGGTGTCGAGGCCGGTGAGGTCACCCTCCCGGTGCGCCTGTCGATCGCACGCTCGCTGATCGAGGAGTGGTACGGGGGCCGGCTGCCCGACTGACGGGCCTCAGGCGCCAGGCCAGTCCGACGTCAGGTACGCCTCGACGGCGCGGTGCCGGAACCGGTACGGCCGCCCGCGGTCCACGATGCCGCGGATCGTGTCGAGGCGCTGCGCCGTCGGGCCGACCTGCGCCGCCTCGGCCAGCCCCATCGTCCGGGCGATGTTCACGGCCGTGCGCTCGGCGGCAGGCATCGCCGCCATCGCCTCGACGAACTGGCGCTCGCGCGCCGGCAGCCGCTCGAGGATCCGTTCGACGTGCGCGACCGCCTCGTGGTACACGAGCGCCCACCCCTCGACGACGTCGTCGACCGTGATGACGTCGGAGGTCCCGGCGTACCAGGCGCGCTCCCCGGCGAGCTGGAAGAGGAACGGTTCGCCGCAGCACAGCTCGACGATCTTGTCGGCGGCCTCCGGGGTCATCCGGACGACGCTGGTCCCGCCCTGCTCGTCGGGCACCTCCCAGCCGCCGGTGACGAAGGGCCGCAGGGCCATGGTCAGGTCGGCGTCGTCGATGGGGGTGAGCGTGGTGGTGGCGAAGCGCCGGGCGAACGTGCCTCCCTTGCGGGCCGCGGCCATCTCCGCGAAGTCCGGCAGGCCGGTGAGGTAGACGGCGATCGGCAGGGCGCGTCGCAGCTGGAATCCGCCGGGTGCGACGACGGTGTGCTCGTACGTGGCGGCGTCGCCGAGGGCCACGAGGAGCTGGGAGAGCGCGTCCCCCTCGGTGATGTTCTGGACCTCGTCGATGTGGATGAGGACGGCGTGCTCGCGCTGGACGGCCGCCATGCCGACCTCGACCAGCAGGTCGGTGAGGGCGGTGTAGGGTTCCGGCCCGTCGCGCCTCGCGAGGGTGAGCGAGACGCCCTGTGCGGCCACGGTCCGCACCCGGTCGAGCAGCGCGCGCAGGCGGTGCTCGCGCGCCGCGGAGAGGCCGGCCTTGTCGGCCAGGACCAGCGTCGCGGCGGCGACGGCCTTGAGCGGGTCGGCCCCGGAGGGGATGCGCAGCTGTGGGGTGACCCAGTCGCCGTGCTCCTCGGCGGCCACCGCGATGCGGCGCACGAGGGTCGACTTGCCCAGCCCCGCCTGGCCCAGGATGGTGCGGCCGCGCTCGGCCAGACCGCTCAGCCGCCGGGGCCGGACCACCATCTCCCAGTCCTTCAGCTGTTCGAAGCGACCCGCCCAGATCTGCGGGACGGTGTCGGAGCCGGGGGTGAAGGGGTTGTTGACTGCGGTCCGCATGGCGTTACTAAGCAGTGCGTTGATTGGGTAACTCTGAGATACTTGTCGTGTGCGAGAGAACGATGGCCGGAAGATGTTGAAGGCGACGAAGGAAGAGGTTCGCCTTCGCGCTGTAGCAGCGGT
>Ga0075011_10000371_pt1 | contig 23959 bp, 17 predicted proteins | sample TARM_MetaG_T_14_FD_72354 | JGI IMG/M metagenome (GOLD analysis project Ga0075011, IMG submission 72354) | Freshwater microbial communities from Pennsylvania, USA, analyzing microbe dynamics in response to fracking - TARM_MetaG_T_14 | ecosystem: Environmental > Aquatic > Freshwater > River... | reverse complement strand
CCAATGACTTCACCAATTTCTTTCAAGTTTAACTCTTCATCATAATAGAGCGAAAGTACCAAAGCTTCACGCTCAGGAAGTGATTTTATTGACGCAACCAATGCTTTACGGAAAGATTCATCAGCTACCCCCTGAAATGGAGAATTGTCTTCTTCATCTTCTAGGGGCGAAATGGCATCATCCGAAACACCTAAATCTTCAATACCAACGATACGTGAGCAATTAATATCGCTCAGCACAGCGTGATACTGGCTTAAAGACATTTCTAAGTGTTTTGCTACTTCTGCATCAGTTGGATCTCGATTTAGCTTCCCTTCTAACTCTGAGATCGCCTGGCTAATTTCCCGGTTATGTCGATGTACCGAGCGCGGTACCCAGTCACCACGTCGAATATCGTCAAGCATAGCTCCACGAATTCGAATTCCTGCATAGGTTTCAAAGCTGGCGCCTTTACTCCCATCATAATTTTTTTGAGCTTCCAGCAGGCCAATCATTCCTGCTTGAATTAAATCGTCGATCAAAACATTGGGCGGTAATCGTCCAATTAAATGATGTGCAATACGCTTAACCAATACAGAATACTGCTCCAAAAACGCCTGCTGACTGTTTAAGGTTCCATATTGATTGTAAGTAAGCGCTTTATTCACCAAAAGGTTCCCCTACTGTTTCTGATCTGTTAAGCAGCCGCTCTACAAAAAATTCCAGATGACCGCTCGGTGTTTTCGGTATTGGCCACGTTGTGGCTTTATTCGCTAGTGAAGTAATCGCCAGAGAAGCTGGTGAGCGTGGAAATGCATCAACCACTATTTTCTGCTTTTTCACTGCCTGACGAACATTATCATCTAGAGGAATGCATGCTACGAGTTCCAGGCTCACATTTAAGAACCTTTCTGTGACTAATGTCAACTTAGCAAACAGTTCTCGTCCTTCACGATAACTTCTCACCATGTTTGCAACAATCTTAAATCGTCGAACTTGATGTTCTCTGCTTAAAAGTTTGATCAATGCATATGCATCAGTAATAGATGTCGGCTCATCACAAACCACCACCACCACATCTTGAGCGGCACGTGCAAAACTCACCACCATATCAGAAATACCGGCAGCCGTATCAACTAAAAGTACATCCATTTCCTCTTCAAGCGTACCAAACGCGCGAATTAACCCCACATGCTGAGCGTGAGACAATTCCGTCATAGACTGAGTGCCGGATGTCGCCGGAATAATACTGATTCCGTACGGCCCTTCAACAATGGCATCTTTCAGTTCACATTCGCCAGCGAGAACATGACCCAAATTTCGCTTAGGCCGGATGCCGAGCATTACGTCAATATTTGCCAGACCAAGGTCTGCATCCAGCACCATGACTTTTTTACCTTCGCGAGCCATACAGATAGCCATGCCTAGGGTCACATTTGATTTACCCACACCACCTTTACCACCCGTCACTGTAATGACTTTGGTTAACGATGGTTGTGATAAGCGACGTAGGCCGCTTGCTTGGTCATATATCATTTTATTCGTCATATCTGTACGCCGCCTAGAATTTCTCTGATTCACTATTCCAATAGTGAGGTTCATTTTCTGTCGACTTCTCTAATAATTCGTTTGCTTTCGCCACCATATATTTGGGCTGAGCAAGCACAATATCTTCTGGTACGCGCTGACCATTTGCGATGTACGCAACAGGCAGCGAGTTTTGTACCACGACGCTAACAAACTCTCCCAAGCTCAAACACTCATCGAGCTTGGTCATAATGCATCCTGATAAGGGAATTCTACGAAAATGTTCTATGGTTTCTTGCAATACTTTTCTTTGTGCTGTTGCTGGTAACACAAGGTAACTATGAATCACTTCACCACTTTCCTGCATCAGTGTGTCTAACTGTTCAGAAAGACGCACATCGCGCTGTCCCATGCCTGCTGTATCGACCAAAACAAGTCGGCGATCGCGTAACTGATATATTACTTCGGCTAACTCATTGGAATCTTTAGCGACTCTTACGGGACAACCCATAATTCTTCCATAAATGGACAGTTGCTCATGCGCGCCAATACGGTAAGTATCCGTGGTAACCAGTGCGACATTATCAGAGCCAAACTCCATTGCCGCTCGCGCAGCCAGCTTTGCAACGGTCGTTGTTTTACCCACACCAGTCGGGCCTAACAGTGCTACGATCCCACCCCGTTTAAGGATGTCTTGTTTCACTACTGGAATCTGGTCTGAAACCAGACCAAGCAATGCTTTCCATGCTTTCTGTGGCGGTGTGTCTTCAGGGATATAGCAAGCTAACTGGTCAGCAAGGTCAAGTGATACTCCCATGCGTTCAAGACGTCGAATCAACATCGCCCGAAGCGGCTCACGACGCTCAACTTCCTGCCACATTAAACCGGAAACCTGATGTTCAAGCAGGCGACGAATTGAATTCATCTCTTCGCGCATATTTTCTAAATCCTGCGCAGAAAGATTCACTTCGTCAGGGCGCTGACGGTCTCGCTCGTAGCGGGTTGGATCTAAACGTTGTTTACGTTGGTTGTAATTCTGCTCTTCATCTTCAGCCCACTTAGTCAATTTAGATTGACGCGATTGAGAGCTCTCATTTTGACGTTTTAGCAAGGCTGTCAGGGAATCTTCGTTTTCTGAACGATGAGTATCTTCCTCTGGCATAGCACCATTGCTGTACTGCTTCAGCATATTCGCGAAGCGTTGAGTCATAGAGCTTCCGTCAGTTGCATTCGCTTTCAGGCTTACGCGGTCATCTTCTAGTTCACGTCGGGAAGGTGGTTGCGCCAAAGGCTGGGAAACCTGAGAGTGTCTTGGATAAGAATTATATGACTGCTGCAATTTGGGCTGTGCAGCTTTAGCTGAGGACGGTTCCCCATCAACAGCCGCCACAATTTCGACACCACCTGCGACTTTTTTATTCGACATGATCACCGCATCCACACCAAGTTCTTCTTTAACCTGGAGCAGCGCTGTTTTCATGTCTTTCGCAAAAAATCGTTTTATTTTCAAAGCTGATATCCGTTATTAACGTTGGCTGTTAATTACCAACTGCCTGTACTATGCGAATTTGTTTCTCGTCAGGTATTTCCTGATACGACAGCACGCGTAGGTTTGGAATGGTGTTTTTCACAAACTTGGCGAGTGTTGAGCGGAGAACACCTGAAGTGAGCAATACTGCGGGCTCACCTTTTAATTCTTGTTCTTGAGTTGCCTGACTCAGCGCCATCTGCAATCTCTCTGCAAGTCCCGGTTCAATTCCCGCAGACTCACCACCGGACGCCTGCATGGTTTTATGCAATATTTGTTCCAGCTCAGGAATCAAAGTAATAACCGGCAACTCCGGCTCTATGCCATTGATTTCCTGAACAATTAGGCGTTTCAGTGAGATACGTACAGCCGCAGTTAAGATGTCAGGTTCTTGACTCTTACTGGCGTACTCAGAAAGAGTCTGAACGATGGTTCGAATATCGCGAATCGGAATCGCTTCATTAAGCAGGTTCTGCAGCACTTTCACCACCACACCGAGTTGAAGCTGGTCTGGAACAAAACCTTCAACCAATTTAGGCGTAGAACGTCCGAGCATTTCCAGTAAGTTCTGTACTTCTTCATGACCTATCAATTGCGAAGCATTATTGGTTAATAACTGACTCAGGTGAGTCGCAAGTACAGTCGATGAGTCAACAACGGTGTAACCCAAGGCCTGGGCATGTTCCCGCTGTTCTTCTTTAATCCATACGGCTTCTAAACCAAATGCCGGGTCAAAAGTTTTTTCACCTTCGATCATGCCGTAAACCTGACCGGGGTTGATTGCCAGTTCTTGGTCAGGGCGAATTTCTGCTTCACCTGCAGCAACACCCATCAGAGTAATACGGTAACTGTTCGGGGTAAGTTCCAGATTGTCACGAATGTGTACCGCAGGAATCAGGAAACCGAAATCTTGAGACAGTTTCTTACGAACTCCCTTAACTCGCTCTAGCAACTCTCCGCCCTGATCTTTATCTACCAGAGGGATTAGGCGATAACCAACTTCCAGGCCAATAATATCGACGGGCTGAACATCTTCCCATGAGAGTTCTTTTTGAGTTGGCGCTTCGCTATCCGCCGGAACAGGCAACTTCGCGTCTTCTGCTGCGGTTTTCTGTTTACGCTGAATCCAGTAAGCGGTGCCACCAGCGATAGCGGCTAACAGTAAGAAAGCAAAGTGTGGCATGCCGGGAACAATCCCCATTACACCGAGGATGGCTGCGGTAATCATCAACGCTTTGGGGTTATCAAATAACTGGAAGACGACTTGCTGCCCCATATCTTCATCGGTATTTTGACGCGTCACCATGATCGCTGCGCCAATCGATAATAGTAATGATGGAATTTGAGCAACCAGGCCATCACCAATGGTTAATAGGGTATAAATTTCGATAGCTTCGCCGAAACTCAGACCAAACTGAGCCATACCAATGGCCAAACCACCAATAATGTTAATAAACAGAATAAGGATACCGGCAATCGCATCCCCTTTTACGAACTTTGAAGCACCATCCATTGAGCCATAGAAATCCGCTTCTTTTGTCACTTCAAAACGACGGGTCCGTGCCTGTTCCTGATCAATCAGGCCAGCATTCAAATCAGCATCAATCGCCATTTGTTTACCTGGTAGAGCATCCAGTGTAAAGCGAGCACTCACTTCAGAAATACGGCCTGCACCCTTGGTAACAACCATAAAGTTAATGATCATCAGAATTAGAAACACAACCAGACCAACCGCGTAGTTACCGCCAATAACCACACTACCGAATGCCTCAATCACATTACCCGCCGCATTGCCACCTTCATGACCTTTCAGCAATACCACCCGGGTTGAAGCAACGTTCAGTGCCAGACGCAATAATGTCGCGATAAGCAGAACCGTTGGGAAAGCAGCAAAATCTAAAGGCCTGCGGGTGTATACCGTTACCAGCAACACAACCATAGAAAGTGCGATATTAAAAGTAAAAAACAAATCCAGCAGGAACGGTGGAATTGGCAGTACAACCATCCCCAATGTAGCAAGCACCATAACAGGCGCCCCAATAGCGGGCATGCTACGTTGTGGAATCGAAGGTAATTTGTCCGCAAACGGCAGAGTAAACTTCATAGGCCTAAAAATATTCTATTGAGAAAAAATGACTAAATGACAACACCTTAGCACTGCAATGCAATAATTAGTCCATAACAATGCGTCAAACTTATGGCTTTAAAAAGAGAGATTGAGTGAGCAAATTAAGCTAGACACACGTATTAGGTATCACACGGCAAATGTCTGAAGTAGGAAAGCTGCGGTTGCTACAAAGGTTTCGCAACAGACCGCAGGCTCAGGTAGTCACTAACCCGGTAGGCAGGACTCAGACTTTATCCGTCCTAGCAACAAGCGATGCTACGGATGAATATTCCACAAAACCTCACCTTTACGAGACTGAGGTTGATAATCGATACACACCAGACCAGATGTCGGGAACATAGGAGGAACCATTTCAGGCACGAACTCCGATACCAGATACCCGACTAGTGGGAGATGCGAAACCAGAAGCACTGACTGCCACTTCTCCGCTTCAGCTCGGGCCGATACGTATTCGAACACCATCTCTGACTGACCATAGGGTGTAATATCTTCACAAGTTTCAACATTTTGAGACGAGAAATAGGTTGCTATTTCTTGCCACGTTTGCTGAGCACGTAAATAAGGACTCACCAGAACTTTATCAAAAGATATCACTTCCTTTTGATTCACCCCTGCTCTGGCAACAGCGACAGACTCACTTCGTCCTCGATCAGTCAAGGCTCTCTCTGCATCACTCGCCGCGTAATGCTGAGCTTCACCGTGACGCATAATAAAAATTTTCATCATGTTTACCTTAGTATCCTACGCAGTCTGTTGCTGCTTGGGCTGATTATAGTCTCGTTTCGCCTGATTTCGCGATCACTTTTACTATGATTTGTGAGTCGTCTGGGGTCTGTCAACCTTTGCTAGCTAGCAGATCCTATTGCTTTGATCTTTAATATCAGAATTATCAGTCTATTAAAAACAGTTCTAAAAGACTAAAATGGTCGTCTGTTCATAAAAACACGATCTCATATTTGCGCCCAGTCGTATCAAAGCCATACTTAAGATCTCGTGCTAATTCGGAGATTATCTGTGCACATAAGTCCAAATGATTCAAATCGCTATCACCACTTCACTCTTCCTAACAAGTTGAGAGTTTTGTTGATCCAGAGTGACAGTGCACAAAAGTCAGCTGCGGCATTGGCCGTTAAAGTTGGTCACTTTGATGATCCTGACGACCGTCAGGGTATGGCACACTACCTGGAACATATGTTGTTTTTAGGTACTGAGAAGTACCCTAAGGTTGGTGATTTCCAAAACTTCATCAGCCAGCACGGGGGGATGAATAATGCCTGGACAGGTACAGAGCACACCTGCTTCTTTTTCGATGTAACACCAAATGCGTTCGAAAAAGCACTGGATCGGTTTAGTCAATTTTTTGCCGCTCCACTGTTTAATGAAGAAGCATTGGATAAAGAACGTCAGGCAGTTGATTCGGAATACAAGCTAAAACTCAATGACGATTCGCGACGTCTGTATCAGGTACAAAAAGAGACCATTAATCCACGCCATCCGTTTGCTAAGTTTTCCGTTGGTAACCTCGATACACTGGGTGATCGTAATGGCAAATCAATCAGAGATGAAATCATAGCGTTTCATGATTCAAACTACTCAGCAGATATCATGACGCTTACGGTTATGGGCCCTCATCAACTTGATGAGATGGAAGATTGGGTTATTGAGAAATTTTCAGATATCGTCAATACCAATAAACGCGATAAGGCAATAGCACAACCTTATGTCACAGCCGAACAGACAGGTATTTTAATTAAGACCGAACCGCTGAAAGAAATTCGCAAACTGGTGTTAAATTTCCCGATGCCGTGTATGGATGCCCATTATCCATACAAACCTTTATCCTATTTTGCTCACTTAATCGGTTATGAAGGTGAAGGTAGTTTACTGCTCGCGTTGAAAGACAAAGGATGGATAACCGCGCTATCGGCCGGTGGTGGCGCCAGTGGCAGTAATTATCGGGAATTTTCCGTCAGTTGCTCATTAACTCCGCTAGGGCTTGAACATGTCGACGACATTATTCAGGCCGTATTTCAGATGATAACCCTGATTGCAGAACACGGGCTGGAAGAGTGGCGCTATTTAGAGAAGCGAGCCGTTCTGGAATCAGCCTTCCGCTTTCAGGAAACATCCAGACCAATGGACACTGTCAGCCACCTTGTTGTAAACATGCAGCATTATGCCGCAGAAGATACCATTTATGGCGACTACATGATGCAAAGTTATGACGAAACGCTATTAAAGAGCTTTCTGCCATATCTTTCCCCGGAAAATTTAAGAGCCACATTAATTGCTCAGGGTCTGGAATACGATCAGGAAGCGCAGTGGTACTTTACCCCTTACTCCGTCAAAGTGTTCAGCAATGATCAACTCGGGTTTTATCATTCATACAACGAGCAGATATCGCTGACTTTACCTCCGAAAAACCCATTCATCTGCTATCAACTGGATCCTAAACCGGTCGAAGAGGAAAAATCCTCGCCTGAAATTATTCAGGAACTTCCGGGATTCCGCTTATGGCATATGCAGGACACACAGTTTCGGGTACCTAAAGGCGTTATTTTCATCGCCATTGATAGCCCACATTCAGTCGCCAATGTGAAAAATATTGTCCAGACCCGTTTATGTGTTGAGATGTTTCTCGACTCACTAGCCAAAGAAACCTACCAAGCAGAGATCGCTGGTATGGGTTATAACATGTACGCACATCAAGGCGGAGTTACTCTGACTATTTCAGGCTTCAGTGGAAAACAGCCTCAGTTGATGGAAATGATCCTGGCTAAATTTGCTGAACGCCGTTTTAGCCTTGCCCGTTTTGAAACCATCAAACAACAACTGATGCGCAACTGGCGAAACGCGACCCATGATAAGCCAATTTCACAACTGTTCAGTAATATGACCGGGCTATTACAGCCGAACAATCCCCCTTACCCAGCATTGCTCGAAGCATTGGAAGATATTGATGTTTCGGACCTGGCCGAGTTTGTCGATTTGATACTTGCTAATTTGCACGTAGAAATGTTTGTTTATGGCGATTGGCAGAAACAAGACGCACTAGACATGGCTGAAACATTGAAAGATGCACTGAGAGTAAAAAATCAAACTTACCAAGAATCTTTGCGGCCACTGGTTATGCTTGGTGACAATGGTACCTTCCAGCGGGAACTTGAATGTAATCAGGATGACTCTGCTGTTGTGGTGTATTACCAATGTGAAGACACCGAACCACGCAATATCGCTCTTTATTCATTGGCTAATCACCTGATGTCGGCCACTTTTTTCCATGAAATAAGAACTAAGCAGCAATTGGGTTACATGGTTGGAACAGGTAATATGCCAATGAACCGCCATCCCGGTATGGTTTTATACGTTCAGTCACCCAATGCCGCGCCGACGGATTTGATTCGTTCAATCGACGAGTTTCTCAATGCGTTTTACTTGGTACTGCTTGAGCTCAATGAGTATGAATGGCACAGCAGTAAAAAAGGGTTGTGGAATCAAATTGCAACGCCGGACCCAACACTACGCACCCGAGCGCAACGTTTGTGGGTCGCTATCGGTAACAAAGACTGGCAGTTCGGACAACGGGAAGCTGTACTGGATGAGCTGAAACAATTGACTAAGTCGGATATGATTCGCTTTGTTGTCAATACCCTCAAGCCGAGAACAGCAAACAGACTGATTATGCATACGCTAGGCAACGCACACAAAGATGCCGAACCATTGCACTTAGGGCTAGAAATTGGCTCAACAGAAGAATTCCAGCTCAGACCTAAAGCTTATGACATCGGCTAACTGAGCTCGGGCTAACCCGAGCATGACAGCGTTTTATGTGCCTAATATCGATAAAATCAAAGCGGCTGGCAACGATATTAGGACGAAAAAGCGTTAGTTTGCCGATTCAGATGCAATAATGGTTTGCAAAGAATGTGGGTGGAGTTTGATGCATACCTCCTGCCATTTGAACGCAATTGTCGGGTTATTGAGCCGCTCACCTTCTCCTTTAGGACTGGATAGCTTCACTTTTACCCCCAGAGACGCCAATTCGCTCCATTTGTCAGCCAGTTTGGGAAAACGTTGCTTCACATCCGATAAATACGCCTGTGCATTTTGTGCTGATGAAGGAACAACGAACTCTACGTGTTCCCAACTCTGCAGAGGATAAGACTTACCCGCGGCCGGATAGGGTAATTCAAGGCATTCTATCTGCCAATGGCCCGCCTGCAGAGGTTGATCAAACGCGACGACAATAATAGGGCGACCGTTTATCTGGGTCGAAGAAATTTCCTGCCCATCAGATAACCACGCGTTATGGGCCAGCTTAGCTAACTCTACGTCATTGATTCTCATGGCAATGTGATCTAATTGATATTGAGACATATCAAGCCCTAAGATCTCTATTAACTGCTGAATCCTGGTTAAAAAATCCGGCAGTGTTTGTTTCATTTGTTGTGGATGAAGACCGGAATCGAATAGTGGCTGAAACATTTCTTAAGTCCCAAATTATAACTTTGGCTCGATACTATCAAAACAGCAGTAAAAAGTAGTCAAATTGGTACGACTTTGTCGATTGATAGCGATTGGTTTGAAATTTCACTGTTGCACGGTTTCAGCTTTAAATAAATACCAACAAATTGTCATTCAACCAGCATCTTGGGGTGTCTTGGGTATATCAGAGTGTCGATAAAATTGATATCATATGCGCCAATTTATGAACAAAATCAAGATATGCATTCACCACAATGTAAATTGCGATGCATATCGAAGGCTTTATTAACAAGCCTTCGCCAATTCCAGGAATTGAAGGACACACGAGTGAATATTCAAGCACTTATTAACGACAAAGTATCTCAGGCTCTAGAAGCCGCTGGCGCACCAGCAGGAAGCCCTGCTGCAGTCCGTCAATCTGCAAAAGCACAATTTGGTGACTACCAGGCAAACGGCGTAATGGGCGTTGCCAAGAAACTCGGTACAAACCCACGAGAATTTGCACAAAAAGTCCTGGATGTTCTCGACCTTGATGGCATTGCGAGCAAAACTGAAATCGCAGGCCCTGGTTTTATCAATATTTTCTTAAGTGAAGAATTTCTTGCTTCTCAGGCAGAAATAGCTCTGGCAGACGAACGTTTAGGTGTCACCGTTGAAAAACCTCAAACCATTGTTGCCGATTATTCAGCACCAAACGTCGCAAAAGAGATGCACGTAGGTCACTTGCGCTCAACCATTATCGGTGATGCGGTTGTTCGTACTCTGGAGTTTTTAGGACATAAAGTTGTCCGTGCCAATCACATCGGTGACTGGGGTACACAGTTTGGTATGTTAATTGCCAACCTGGAACGTATTCAGCAAGAGTCAGGTGAAGTTTCAATGGAACTGGCTGACTTAGAAGGTTTCTACCGCGAATCTAAAAAACTGTACGACGAAGACGAAGAGTTTGCGGTAAAAGCTCGTAATTACGTAGTAAAACTTCAACGCGGCGATCAGTTCTGTCTGGATATGTGGAAGAAGCTGGTTGACGTTACCATGATTCAAAACCAGCGTAACTATGATCGTCTGAATGTCTCTTTAACCCGTGACAATGTTATGGGTGAAAGCATGTACAACGACATGTTACCTACCATAGTAGCCGATCTGAAAGAGAAAGGTATTGCCGTGGAAGATGACGGCGCACAAGTCGTATTCCTGGATGAATACAAAAATAAAGACGGCGAGCCTATGGGCGTTATCATCCAAAAACGCGATGGTGGCTTCCTGTACACCACGACAGATATCGCGTGTGCTAAATATCGTTACGAGACATTAGGTGCAGACCGCGTTCTTTACTTTATCGATTCACGTCAGCACCAGCACCTGATGCAGGCTTGGACCATTGTACGTAAAGCGGGTTATGTTCCTGAAGAGGTGACTCTCGAACATCATGCGTTTGGTATGATGCTAGGTAAAGATGGTAAGCCATTTAAAACGCGCGCTGGCGGTACAGTTCGTCTTGCGGATCTTCTGGACGAAGCAGAAGAACGTGCAGCAAATCTGATTGAAGCGAAGAACTCAGATCTATCCAGCGAAGAAAAAGCGGAAATCGCAACCACTGTCGCAATGGCAGCCGTTAAGTACTCAGATCTTTCTAAGCACCGTACCACTGACTACGTGTTTGATTGGGACAACATGCTGGCGTTTGAAGGTAACACTGCACCGTATATGCAATACGCATACACTCGTGTGGCTTCTATCTTTGCTAAAGCCGGTCTGTCAATGGATAACCTATCAGGTGAAATCCAGGTTACAGAAGAAAAAGAGAAAGTGCTGATCGCGAAACTTATGCAGTTCGAAGAAGCAGTTCAGGCCGTTGCACGTGAAGGGCAGCCTCACCTGATGTGTAGCTACCTGTTTGAACTGGCTGGTCAGTTCTCAAGTTTCTACGAAGCGTGCCCGATTCTGATTGTCGAAGATCAGCAAATCAAACAAAGCCGCTTAAAACTGGCCGCTCTTACGGCAAAAACGATCAAGCAAGGTCTATCTCTGCTAGGTATTAATACGTTGGAACGTATGTAATTCTAGTTACAAAGTCTCTATTAAAAGATGATGAATAAAAAGGTTGGCGACAGGCCAACCTTTTTTATTTTCCTTAACGTATAATGCTACCAATCGTAATCATGGGTGTTTTTTTATGAGTTTTCATCTCCATCCGCAATTAGCCGCAGATACCGATGTTATCGGACACTTTCCACTCTGTGTCGCCTTATTGCATAAAGACAATGCGGTTCCCTGGGTTATTCTGGTACCTAAAAAGACGGGGCTTCAGGAGCTGCACCATTTGCCAATGAAAGAGCAGCAACAATTCCTTGTTGAATCACAAGCGATTAATCAGGCGCTGGAAGCCTTATTCCAGCCTAAAAAACTTAACCTAGGGGCGTTAGGTAATATGGTTCCCCAGTTGCACATACATCATATCGCCCGCTTTGAAGATGACATCGCTTGGCCCGGCCCGGTATGGGGCAATACAAAAGGCATGGTACGTGATGACGAAGAACAACAAGAAATACTAACCAAACTGCGTAGTATTTTATCACTCAGCTCCATTTTTGTTTCGGCTGAATAGTATCCGTCTCAATATATCCAAGACATAAAAAAGCAGCCGCAATAAACTGCGGCTGCTTTTTATGGTTATCAAACTGCTACATAGTCACTGTCACTGAAAGGCTATTGGCGTTGTTCACCACATACCGAACACGGGTAACGTAATGTGCAATATTGGTATCAATCAGGCGTGAAATGACACCTTTTTTGATCCAGATTGCCAGCATTGCATCAACACCATCTTCACTCATTGAAAAGCGCTTGGCTAACTCTTTACGAGTCATCCCGCCCTGCTCTTCTATCGCCTGTTTCAGCTCAGTTAATATCATGCCACTTGTACCTCAAGAACTCGCTGCTTCTTACCTTTACTTTTCAGCCACATAAATACCGCATAGTAGACCACTAATACCGCCACGATCCATGCGCTGCTGGATACCGGATGCTGGGTAAACATTGTTGCCTGATAGAAAAGTACTGCACATCCGTAGGCAAGCCCCATTGTCCAGGCTGCAATAAAGTAAGCGTACTTTTTACCGAATTCACGAACGTATGCACCCATAGCTGCAACACATGGCGTGTAAAGCAGAATCATAATCAAATAGGCGAACGCTGCATTGCCTGTTTGAAAGTGTGTATTTAAATTGCCAAAAATGGATGAATCCACTTCCTGTTCTTCGGCTACCGCCTGATTATCCGTCAAGTCACCCACTTCAATTCCAAGAGGATCAGAAAAACTCAGCCCCACTAGGTTATCCGGAATCGACATAACGGCTTCTTCCAAACTTGCAACTAAATCAAATTCTTCACTACTGTCTTCACCTTCATCGGCATACAAGCTATTTAATGTACCGACAACCGCTTCTTTAGCAAAAATACCGGTAATGATACCTACCGTTGCTGGCCAGTTATCCTGGTTAACGCCAAGTGGAGTGAATACCGGTGTTACGACTTGCGCTGCTTTAGACAACACAGAGGCTTCACTGTCTTCATTACCAAAAGAACCATCTGTACCAACCGAATTTAAGAAACTCAGAATCGCAACCACCAGTACAATTGTTTTACCCGCACCCAGAACAAAACGACTGAGCTTCTGCCACGTTTTAATTAGCACATTCTGCAGTGTTGGCAGTTCATAGTTCGGCATTTCCATAACCAGGCTATCGCTAGCACCTGGGTATAACGTCTTTTTAAGCACCCATCCAGTAAACACTGCCGCGGCAATGCCCATCAAATAGAGAGCAAACACGATGTTCTGTCCGTTATCAGGGAAGAACGCTGCAGCAAACAATGCATAAACGGGAAGGCGTGCGCCACAAGACATAAAAGGAGCCATTGAAGCCGCAAGTTTACGCTCACGCTCCTGATCCAATGTGCGTGTCGCCATAATAGAAGGAACATTACAACCAAATCCCAGTACCAAAGGAACAAAGGCTTTACCCGGCAAACCAATTTTTTGCATCACTTTATCAAGCACAAATGCGGCGCGTGACATGTAGCCTGAGCTTTCTAGTACAGCTAAGAACAGATACAGACAGGCAATAACCGGAATAAACGTGGCAACAGTCTGAATACCACCGCCAATACCATCGACCAGTATTGTGGTTAACCATACCGGTAAATGATCATCGAGTAAGTAGTGGCCGCCATCCACCAGTACCGCACCGACCCCAATATCGAAAAAGTCGATAAAAGCGCTACCAATGTTTATGGAGAACATAAACATCAGATACATAACGGCAAAAAAGAACGGAACACCGACCCATTTATTCAGAATGATTTGGTCAGTTTTATGAGTAAAACTATGGCTTAACTTACCTTCAGAACGACGTATTTTTTTACACTGTTCATGCAAATAAGTGTATTTGATGTCAGCGACATGCAAGTCAATATCTAACCCACACTCTTGCTGTTGTTGCCTTACCAGGACTCGTTGTGACTCCGGTAAACCGTTAATGACCATCAAGTCATTTTCTAGTGCACGGATAGCCAGTGCTCGCGATGAGGACTCTTGTTCACTGAACAATGGCTGCAGTCGTGTAATCGCTGCTTCAAACGTCTCTCCATAATCCAGTTTAATATCTTTGAGTGCCACACCCTGAATCAGCGTTTTGTGCAATTTTTCTTTAAACCTGCGCACCTGACCACGGTTATTCGCTGATAAAGTAAAAACCGGACAACCCAACATCTTAGCCAACAACTTGGTGTCTATCGTTTGGCGTTCACGCTTCAATGCGTCCATTTTATTCAGGACAACAACCATTGGCCGGCCTAACTCCCGTAGCTGTAATGTCATATATAAGCTACGTTCCAGACTTGTCACATCAACTACATTAATAATTAAATCTGCCGGATGTGTCAGCACGGCCCGGGAAGCTATGGATTCATCAATACTGTTACTGTCATTACCACTATCAAGTGCATAAATGCCTGGTAAGTCTGTTAGCCTAAAATCATCGCCCGAATGTGAATAACGTCCCGTTTTCTTCTCGACGGTGACACCAGCCCAGTTCCCCACTTGCTGCTTAGCACCTGTTAAGCCATTGAACAGTGTCGTTTTACCACTATTAGGGTTTCCGACCGTGAGTACTTGATATTGCATTACGCTTTCTCCACTTCAATCGCCGAAGCAATGCTTTCACGCACTGCTATAGAAATACCTCTCACTTCAACTTGGAGCGGATCGCCCATAGGTGCTCTGCGAATAAGCGTTACTTCTGTACTTGGTAGCAGCCCCATAACCATGAGTTTTTTTCTTACTTCATTCGACAGACCATTCATCATTCGAACAGTCCCTCGTTCACCTTGTTTTAAGTCAGACAATTTCATCGCAACTACCGTCAATCGTATTGTTAATGAGAAATATTTCTATTTAGATAATGGTTAAATCATACGCCCCATCAACCGTACAAATATTGAGTAAAATCAATATTTGCTAATTTGTTCACCATGAAAGCTTGCTGCACAACGTTACGTTAAAAACGTCAAAATTAACGGTATCAAATTGATTATTATCGACAATCTGGTTGGTACGGAATCACCCACACAAAACAAATAATAAATAAAATCAACAACTTAAACAAACCACAAATACAATGTCGTTTTTCTTATGGAGATTTGTCGTGAATTTTATACGGGAATAGTTCTCGTTTATTTATAGTTTCCGGGTCTTCAGACAATGGCGAAGACTTTTATTCCAGAAGTGATGGTATGTCACTCCGGCAGCAAGCGAAGGTGTCGTTGGCACCCGTGGTGTGGTCCCCCGGCTACACCACGGTTTTTTTTATTTACGGGGAACCCTTCCTTTACGCTCTCATCGGTTGATACCAATTCAGAAACTCACTGGATAAAACAGGTTTCACTAACAGGACGGTTACAGAGCGCTATTCAGTTACGCAAAAACAGTCAAACTTTGATGAGATAATGATGGAACTGGAATAACAACTGGTGGGAAAAGCAGACAGAAACAAAAGCCTAATCATGGTTCTCATCAATAAACTGGGTGGGTGACAAACCAAAATAGTGTCTGAAACGTTGGCTAAAGTAGGAAGGGTCATTAAATCCGCACTCATACGCAACCAGCGAAACTTTTTCTCCACTTAACAAGCGCTGGCAGGCTTTCTCCAGACGAACCTGATTTAAGTACTCTTTAAATGTTTTGCCAGTGGTCGATTTAAAGCGTCGCTGAAAACTCCGTTCGGACATGAATAAGGCTTTAATAACTGTCGCTGTACTAAACTCCGGGTCAGGGTAGTACTCTGTGACCAGCTGTTCTACTTTACTAAACCAGACACATTCGAATTCATCTATCACCTTATCACTATTATACCGGGTATAAGATTCAACCCCTGCTGAGACCTGCGTAGGTTGTGCACTGGGCCATGATAGCTGAACAACATTCTGCTCTTTAGAAGCGAATACTTTAATTTCACCTCCGGAATGTCTGACTAAGTCATCAAGCTGATTCAGTGTGAACCCCGATGTCGTCGCCATCATTTGTGTCACATTGTGTGCACATACGCCCTGATCACTCATAACAACAAGCGTATTCTGCTTTAAACGATAACACTTGATATACAATGTCTGCGTTTTATACAAACGTTTAATCGCTTCAGAAAGCAGAGTATTAAAGATCACATCTAAATTGAACTGACTGATCTCGACATAATTGTCATCAACTGGCATATCCAGCTCTATTTTCATTCCTGCGACTGAAAACTCATGCTTCCAGCTACTCGCGGCTGATTCCAGAACCAGTGATAAATCCTGTACTAATTTGCTCGAATCGCAATCAGAGCGAATATTCTTAACCTGTTCAAGATCTCTTCTTGCTTCTATCGCCAAATGTTCCAGTTCGGTATTCTTCGCTTGATATGCCCCAACGGATATGCGCTCTAAACGTGGCTCTATCATCGCCAGGATATTTTCCAACAGAGCATGTCTGACTTGTATCTGTTTTCTTAGCTGCAAATTATTGCTGAGGACCACTTTACTTTGATGACTCAACTGACTGGTTTTTAAATTCACCTGCTCTTTAAGCAGCCGGTTAGCTTTGACTATTAATCGGGAGCGCCACCAAAAAACAACCAGCAACAACAATATCGCTGTACAGATGTAGCCAATAAACGCTGTTGTGGTTAAGTACCATGGCTCAATAACACGGAAGGAGAGAGTGGTTTCAACGCCATCGTCCTGTTGAGAGGTAACACTACGCAGATGCAACTGATATTTGCCGGGACGTAAATGATCAAGTGTCAATTGGGAACCATCTACCGACTGCCATAAATGACTGTTATTCAACCGGTATTGAAGGCGTGAGTTCGCAGTTTGAGGCAAAGAACCAAACACCAGCCTGAGAGCACGACCGTAATCAAAACTGAACTTCATTTGCTTACCCACCGCCTGCAGATCATCATCAACTTTAATCTGACTGATAATGGTGGATGAATGAGGTAAACGTGACACCGCCAGTTCATCAGCAGCCACTTTAACCAATCCATGTGTCGAACCCATGATGATCTGAGGATTATTTTTATTGCCCCCAGAAGTACAGATTCCCGGTAAAAACTCATTATTTATCAAACCATAAGGCTCACCAAAATGCTTCTTCACCTCTCCTTGCAGGTTGTACAGCGTAACCCCTCGCGAAGACGACAGCCAAACGCCTTCCGGTGTTTCTGTCAGACATTTGGGGCTAATACTGTCCTCTGCCAATGGTACAGATTGAAGATGTTCACTCCCCGGAGCCAGCCTGTAAACACCATAGTCAGCCGCAAACCAGATACCGGTTCGGCTATCTTCGAGTACCGAGTGCGTTTTACCGAATCGGTGACTGTCGATGTCAAAGCGGACTTGCTGCTGTGACACAATATAAGAACCATGCTCAGTACCGATAACAACACCACTATTACTGGTCGCTACCAGTTGTGTCACTGTTGCCGGCAGATAAGCATCGACAATCCACTCATCACCATAATCGAAAAAGAAATCATCCGCCGGATTGTATGACCATAACTTATTTCCAGATATCCCCCACAAGATGCCCTTATTATCCACTTCAAGTCGATCAATTTGAGTGTGCTTTAACATTAAAGGGAGCTGGGATTCAACCGTTCTCGCAATTGTCACATCGTATTGGATAAGGCCGTTATCTGTTGCCAACCAAAGCCGTTTATCCAGCCAAACAGCGCCATTTACCTGGCGCTCTGCCAAGTTAATCTTGTTGATATTATGACCAAGCGTTACCTGGTAAACACCGTCTCGATTCGTCATTAAATACGTCGAATCTTCCAGAAAGGACAGTGAGATCACATCATAGCGAAAAGTACTGGCACTAATTTGCCTCGGTAAATATCGATGAAATTTTTGACCGAACATTGAGTAATAAAATACACCTTTTTCAGTCGCTACCCATATTCCGCCCTGAAAATCATTCACTAATGCAAATATTTTCTGCCCTTGAAAGGAGTAGTCATGATGAACATTACTTTTCAGCTTTGTCGTCTTTCCAGAAAGCAGGGAATAGACAAACAGCCCCTCTTCAGAGCCAATCCAGTACTCATTTTCTGTTTCAGCCATCGACAATATATGAGATTCCGCTACTCTTTTGGGCTGCTTTTGTTTGTTCTTCAAGTCAACAATGAGTACACCATTCAATGTACCAATCAGCATTTCCTGACGTTTAGCAGAAAAGAACAAAGTTTCAACGTAATCATCCCCAGATCTGGGAATATGTTTAAACCCTTGACGCTCTGAAAGAAATACGCCTGAATTTGTTGCCAGAACCCACTTTGATATACCAAATTTGGCGTCGTTTACGATTACTCGCTTTGAGCGATCAAAATGAGAAAGAGCCCCGAGCGAATAAGTTTCAAGTGATTTTGATTGAGTATGGTAAGTATAGAAATAATCTCTGCTTACCATCCATATTGACAGACCGGAAACACCGATTTGATTCACCTTAGTACCAAGTGGCAGCTCTGCAACTTTCTCCAGACGATTCATCGAAGAGGTTTTGTACAACACCCCATCGACCACCACCCAGAAAGCGTTATTGAGGTAAGTCAGTTGTTGATATTGAATACCCAGTATTGAGCCTTGGTTGGGCAACACATTCTGGCCGTCAAAAAAACGAACGTTGCCGTGTACATCATGAATCCAGACTCCGCCTTCTCCCCCTACAAACAAGTTTTGTGCAGAATAGACTTTTCCCTGAGCCTGAGTAGGTAATGGATAGAAAACAGAAGACAGTTTTTCTATCGCCAAAACCGAATAAGAAAAAGAAAGCAAGCAGACGACAGCAGCAATACTCAATAAAGATCGATACAAAACGACTCCTCTTTATCACCTGAAGCACAATAACAAACCACAGAACAACCTCTGCACAGCAAGTTATTTCGCATCGAGAAAAAACAGCGTCATTGTATAGAAAAGCAACGTATTTAACAGGGTTAAATGTGAGAAATCACTTTTTTATAGCGCATATCACAGACAAAAAAACGGTTTGTATCCGTTGAATACAAACCGTTTTCATACTAAAGACATCAATTATTGCGATAAACAGTGATAGTAACTATCAGCCATTGATTTTAGAAATAGGAAGTAACTGCCTTTAGTCACTGGAATTTCAGTTCCTAAAGGATCGAGAATACCCACTTTTGCATCACTACCACGCACCACACTCTGGATCACTGCGGGTTTAAACTGCGGCTCAGAGAAAACGCATTTAGCCTGATTAGAAGCTAAAGCTTGACGAATACTAATCAGCGTCTTTGCTCCGGGCTTTCTATCCGGACTCACTGTAAAGTGTCCGACATTATTCAACCCATAATGTTGTTCAAAATAATCGTAAGCTTCATGAAACACATAATACGGTTGGTGAATAACGCCTGCGAGCTGGGAAGATATTTGTTCATCAGTCTGTTTTAACTGGTCCAGGAAGCTATCCAAATTTTTCAGATAGATCTCTTTATGCTCTGCATCCATTGCGATCAAACGCGAGGTTATGGCTTGAGCAACTTGCTGTGCCTGTTCAACGCCAAGCCAAAAGTGCGGGTCATGATTCCCATGATCATGTCCGTCATGATTATGATGCTCTTCCTCTCCGTATTCACGTAACTTCAAATCAGCAATATCACTAATTGTGAATACGTTATTTTGCTGACTGAGTACTTTTTCCAGAAATGGCTCTAAGTCTCTGCCAAACCAGATAACCAAATCGCTGTGACGAATCATTTTTACATCTGAAGGGCGCAATGCATAATCATGCGGAGACGTGTTTGCTGACAGTAAAACCTCGGGCTCAGTAACGCCTAAAGTCAATTCATGGGTTATCATTTGTATCGGTTTAATGCTGGTTAAAACTGTATTTGCCCAGCCAGACACGGGTAAAACCGCGAGGCTTACCAGCATTGTGATTCTGCAAAACATGGCAGTGGTATATCCTATAGCGTTAATTTTGGATTAATGTTACATTATAACATTAATCCATTGCAAATGAGTTCCATTAATGTCATCGCTTATTGAGTTGCATGATATCTGTGTCGATTTCAATCAACTCCGAGTTTTAGATCGCGTCAGCCTTACATTAGATAAAGGCAAAATAACGACACTTATTGGTCCGAATGGCGCTGGGAAATCAACCCTGGTGAGGGTACTCCTTGGGCTGCAAAGCATTACTTCGGGAAATATAGTTAAACAACGTAAGCTAAAGATTGGTTATGTTCCTCAGAAACTCAAACTCAATGATACGCTACCGCTAACCGTCGAGCGCTTTATTAAACTGGCCGGAAAATACAGCCAACAGGAAACCAACGATGCATTACGATTAGTCGGCGCCGAACACCTAACCAGAAATGATATGCATAAGCTGTCCGGCGGCGAAACTCAGAGGGTATTGCTTGCTCGTGCGCTGCTACAAAGGCCCGATATACTCGTGCTTGATGAACCGGCGCAAGGTGTTGATGTCCAAGGGCAAATCGACCTATACGACCTGATTAATACCATTCGTCAACGCTTCGGTTGTGGTGTATTTATGGTCTCTCATGACCTGCATCTGGTTATGGCAAAAACGGATGAAGTCATTTGCCTGCATCATCATGTGTGCTGTTCCGGTACACCTGAACACATAACCAAACACCCAAGCTACATTGAGTTATTTGGTGATCGTAGCCAGGAAACACTCGCGTTTTACCATCATCACCATGAACATCATCATCACGACCTTTCCGGACAACCGGTAAAGGGCGACGCAGACTCATGTTCTCATCATTCTCACGGTCACCATCAGCATGATTGAATTTTTACTCCCCCCAGTTTTAGCCGGTTTAGGTATTGCTCTGATAGCCGGACCATTAGGCTCATTCGTTGTCTGGAGACGTATGGCCTACTTTGGTGATACGCTTGCCCACGCATCACTAATGGGCATTGCTCTTGGTTTTTTACTCGAGATTAATATCTACTTAGCTCTGCTTATCTGCTGTTTAGGCTTAGCTGTGGTTCTGGTAACCCTGCAAAAGCAACAACTTGTCGCGACCGACACATTACTGGGCATTCTGGCTCACAGCTCCCTGTCACTTGGCTTAATCGCAGTCAGCTTTCTTGATAATGTTCGTATCGATTTAATGAGTTACCTATTTGGCGACTTGTTAGCCGTTAACCCCACCGATCTGATTTTCATCTGGTGTGGCGTCGCTGTTGTAGGCCTGATGCTGTTTCTGTTCTGGCGTCCGCTCTTATCAAGCAGCGTTAACGAAGAACTTGCCTCAGTAGAAGGGACAAATACCGACCTGATGCGGTTGGTACTGATGCTGCTTATCGGTCTGGTGATTGCTGTCGGTATGAAGTTTGTTGGTGCGATGATTATGACTTCACTGCTTATTATTCCGGCCGCAACTGCGAGACGTATCGCAAACACACCTGAACAGATGGCAATATTAGCGTCGGCCATTGGTATTTTCAGTGTTCTGGCCGGGTTGACGCTTTCTTGGCATTTCGATACTCCGGCAGGGCCTTCCGTGGTTGTCAGCGCCAGTTTTATGTTTCTGCTCAGCCAATTTGTTAAACGCAGCTAAAGAATACCAACCTCTGTTTGAGCATAAAAAAACCCAAGCCGAAGCTTGGGTTTGTTGTATCTGTCAGTAAGAAAAAATTACCAACCTGTTATTTCTCGTAGTGCCTGACCGATTTCCGCCAGACTCTTAACGGTTTTAACACCTGCAGATTCAAGTGCCGCAAATTTTTCATCCGCAGTACCTTTACCACCAGAGATAATTGCACCAGCGTGACCCATACGTTTACCCGGAGGCGCGGTGACACCAGCAATGTAAGAAACAACCGGCTTAGTCACATTTTCTTTAATGTACGCCGCCGCTTCTTCTTCTGCGGTACCGCCAATTTCACCGATCATTACGATAGCTTCTGTTTCAGGGTCTTCTTGGAACAGTTTCAGAATATCGATAAAGTTTGAACCCGGAATTGGGTCACCACCGATACCAACACACGTTGACTGGCCGAAGCCTTCATCTGTAGTTTGTTTAACTGCTTCATAAGTAAGCGTACCAGAACGGGAAACGATACCGACTTTACCCTTCTTATGGATATGACCAGGCATGATACCAATCTTACACTCATCAGGAGTAATAACCCCGGGACAGTTAGGGCCGATCATACGCACGCCAGTCTCTTCCAGCTTCACTTTCACATCGATCATATCGATCGTTGGAATGCCTTCAGTAATGGTAACGATAAGTTCAATACCTGCATCAATCGCTTCTAAAATCGCATCTTTACAGAAAGGCGCTGGCACATAGATAACCGTCGCAGTTGCACCTGTGGCTTCTACTGCCTCACGAACGGTGTTAAATACAGGCAAACCGAGGTGAGTCTGGCCGCCTTTACCAGGTGACACACCACCAACCATTTGCGTACCGTATGCGATAGCTTGCTCTGAGTGGAAAGTACCCTGACCACCAGTGAAGCCCTGACAGATTACTTTAGTGTCTTTGTTTATTAATACAGACATTATTTAGCCTCCGCAGCAGCAACAACTTTCTGAGCAGCATCTGTTAGCGACTCAGCAGCAATGATATCAACATCAGAATTAGCAAGAACTTCGCGACCCAGGTCTGCGTTAGTCCCTTCCAGACGAACAACAACAGGTACACTTACGCCTACCTCTTTAACCGCACCAATAATACCTTCTGCAATCATATCGCAACGTACGATACCGCCGAAGATGTTTACCAGTACTGCTTTAACATTGTCGTCTGACAAAATAATCTTAAATGCTTCTGCAACGCGCTCTTTGGTTGCGCCGCCGCCAACATCCAGGAAGTTAGCTGGTTTTCCGCCGTGTAGATTTACGATATCCATGGTACCCATTGCCAGGCCAGCACCGTTAACCATACAACCGACATTGCCGTCTAGGGCTACATAGTTCAGTTCCCATTGAGCCGCGTGCGCTTCGCGCTCATCTTCCTGAGATGCATCGTGCATCTCGCGCAATTTAGGCTGACGGTACATCGCGTTAGAGTCGATGTTGATTTTACCGTCCAGACATAGCAGGTTGCCTTCGCCAGTAATCACAAGTGGGTTAATCTCAAGTAGCGCTAAATCATATTGAGAGAACATTTGGCCAAGACCCATAAAGATCTTAACGAATTGTTTGATTTGATCGCCTTCAAGGCCGAGTTTGAAAGCCAATTCACGCCCTTGATACGCTTGAGGACCAACTAGAGGGTCAATCGCAGCTTTATGAATCAACTCGGGTGTTTCTTCTGCCACTTTTTCGATTTCCACACCACCTTCTGTCGATGCCATGAAAACAACTTTACGCGTTGCACGGTCAACAACCGCGCCAAGGTATAGCTCATTAGCGATATTTGATGCTTCTTCTACCAGAATTTTTGCCACCGGCTGACCATTGGCGTCTGTCTGGTAAGTGACTAAGTTTTTGCCTAACCATTTTTGAGCGAATTCTTTTACGCCTTCTTTTGTATCGTGAAGTTCAACACCGCCCGCTTTACCGCGACCACCAGCGTGAACCTGACACTTGACGACTTTTTTTGCTGTACTGATACGGCCAGCCGCTTCAAAAGCTTCCTGGGCGGTATCACATGCATAACCTTCTGGTACAGGCAATCCAAATTCTGCAAACAGCTGTTTGGCTTGGTATTCATGCAAATTCATTTTGATATTCCGTTTGTTCTTCCTTTGAAGGAATTATTATT
>Ga0075011_10000370_pt1 | contig 23971 bp, 21 predicted proteins | sample TARM_MetaG_T_14_FD_72354 | JGI IMG/M metagenome (GOLD analysis project Ga0075011, IMG submission 72354) | Freshwater microbial communities from Pennsylvania, USA, analyzing microbe dynamics in response to fracking - TARM_MetaG_T_14 | ecosystem: Environmental > Aquatic > Freshwater > River... | reverse complement strand
CATTCACCTCTCTTTGGAAGCACAAACCATTTCCATGCTGCCCCTGCATCGGCATTTCAGGTGGATCCTCAACTGTGATACACAGTCCACCGAACTCTTTTAGTCGCGCAATGATCATTGAGGCACAGGTCGTACTTTTTCCATTTCCTGGCATTCCAGACACAACAATAAGCCCACCCTTGCACAGTCTTTCACTTAGTGAAAAGTCAACCACATGCTTTGGAAGCCCGCACTTGCTCAGCGGCCACACCTCGCTAGGCATTCTTCTAAAAATATAGAGATTTCCTGTGATTGTTGGCATCCTACTACAGCGAAAAAATACATTATCGACATCAATAGCGAAATCCACCTTTTTTGACAACTTCGCCTTTTCAATCAGTGCTGTAACAAAGACACTCATTTCTTCTGGGATTGCCTTGGGGCCAGGAAAGATATGTCCCAACATTGGATTATCCTCCGGCAAAAACAAATCACTATAGTCAATCATTTTGTTTTATCCTTCATGAATTTCACTTAACAAAAAAGGCGGATTATTAAATCCGCCTTTTCTTTTCTTTCGTTTTTATCTTGCGGTAAATACGATGATGTTTGCTCCAGGCTGACACAATGTGGCCGCAGAAGCAGAGCCTGTGATTTGGGTTCCTCCTACAGCAACCTTATCGTAGAAACGGAAGGTTTTTGAAGTAATGTCAACACAAGCCCTTTCAGGAACACCCTTGTAGGTGATTGTGAAACTGTCGTTTGCAGTACCAGCAGCGTTAACAGGAGCAACGTCAACACCATCATTCAGCCAGGAGTTCTTGATAAGGGTGAGGCTGCTTCCAACACGCATCCTGTCAGGGAATGCGCCAGACTTGATGATCACTGTCTTGGTGAGACCAGCATAGTCACCCTGGGAGTTAAACATATTTCTGATGGCTGCTGACAGGGTGTTGATGTTTTTTACCTCATCATTAACCTTGTTGGCATCGTTTGCGGTATTGAAGTAAGAAATAGCCGCAATAGCGATTACTGCAATAATACCGATAGCCATTACAAGTTCAAGCAGTGTTGCACCGACTTGATTCTTGATGTCCTTTGTAGTCATATACACCTCTATTATTATGTTTGTTTTTATTTTTCTGAATATTATCACAATGAAATCTCAATGCAAGCATATTTCATATTTTTTGTGATATTAATTCAGTATCAATGCTAGATCAAAGATACCACTTCGAGTCCTTTGTTCACAGTTATACTACTACCACAGCGGTAAAAGTAAATACATTTTTTGATTAAAAATATCTCTCGTGCTGAGTTAGTTAATCATCGTTGCATCAACGCCAATAGATTGAGTTAGAGTGAAGAATGCGTAGTAAACCCAGGCAATGTAAATGGCAACTCCAATCAGAACTACGTTTTTGGCGGCGGCAGATGAGATCTTAATAGTCTCAATCGCATTCTCAATGGATTTTGAACCGATTCGCTCCATTGATTTTTGCAGATCTGAAAGCTCCCCGTAAATCTCAATATCAATGCCAGTTTCCTTATCAAGAAAGCCAGAGTTAATAGACTTTCCTATTGGAACACCTGCATTTAGATTCATTAGGATTACCCTGAGATGCTCTGAAACATATTTGTTTGACATCTCTCTCATTTCCTTGATTGAGTCTACAATTGGCGTTCCTGATTTCATCATTGCAGACACAGAAATCATAAAGACAGAACTTTGAAATGTCCTATAAATAGACCAAGGAGGAATAAAATCAAGCTTGCTTCTTGCTTTTCCTACAATTCTTGGCATTGACCATGAAATAATGCCAGAGATGGTTCCAATAGCCAACAAGACAGCCCACCACCGATTCTGCACAAAAACAGACATGTTATATAGTGACTTTGACATATCAGGCCACGTTTCAGGATCTTTAACTGCAACTAGCTGCGGCACAGCTTGCGTTGAAAACAGAAAAATCAAAGCAAAAAGCATAAACAACAATGCAACAGGGTAAGACATATTGCTAATAATTGCAGAGCGCATAGCGCGAGCAGACTCTGTGGCCGTAACTGCATTCTGGAATGCATTTGTTAAATCGCCAGACTTTTCTCCTGCTCTTATGATCATGGCCTCACTAGGAGGAACCCACTCCTGCAATGTAGAAGAAAATGACTGACCAGCTTCTAGAGAGTGAGCCCACTCATTCAAAAGCTTATATCTGCTGTCCTTTGATTTCTTGTACTGACTGCACAATTGAAGCAGAATGTCATGAAGTGGAATTCCTTCATCAAGAAATGATGCAATCTTTCTATAAATTGACATCCTAGTATTTGTCCCAAGAGTCAATTTCAGAATAAATTGCTCTGTTTTACTCATTGTGTAAATCACAAAACACCTCTTTAGGGGCCGTACTTCAATGGCCCACGTTGTTATTATTGTTCTTCATTGTTGTCTGTGCTTTCTTCTTGTTTTTTTTCTATTTCTGCGCTTCTGTCTCTATCCTGGGTGGCACCAAAGTTTACCTTGTGAACAACCCCTTCACTGTCAGATGCTTTTTTTCCAGAAAGAAGTGATGACTCAAGTTCAAGAGAATCAAGGTCTACAGGAATATTTACTGGCGTAGAACCACCTGCTTGACTCTCACCTCCTTTGTTTGTGTTATGTGTATACTCGCGCTCTTTGAGTATGTCGTCAAGCCTACCTAACTTATACTCAACCTCTCTTGGATCACAAAGGCCATTATTCATTTTGTCGATACCATGAGAAAGAATTGTTTTTCCTCCATTCTTAATGAAATACTCAAGGGCCAGTGTATCTTTACCTTCCGAGAAAAACATTTTCATTTTTTTGTCTGGAATTACCACTTCCGCAACAACTGTTCTTCCTGTGATTCCACCAACGCAATGATCACAACCTTCATGCCTTATGAATCGGATTTTTTCTCTATCATAACTGGTTGCTACTCTATTAATTCGTTCGCATAGCCCTTGTGAGTCTGAATTATCCTTGTTTTTCTCTTTGAACTCATCCAGGGTCATTCCACATTCTTTACATGTAACAGGAAGAAGTCCTTGATAGATCAATCCAGAAAAGAAGTCTGTACTACCAAGTACATCATTTTTAATTCCCATTCCTCTCAGCCTTGAAACGATGCCTATCGCAGATGATGTGTGAATGGTGGTGTATGCCTGGTGACCAGACTGAACAGTGTGAACAAGTAGCTCTGTTGAGTCTTCATCTCGAACCTCACCAACCATGATAATGTCTGGGTCGCTTCGCAGGGCCGCCTTCATTGCTTCTGCAAACGGATTCTTCCCGTTCTTGCCAGTCCTTGTTCTGACAACCGGAACTTGAGTGGAATTCTTAATTTCGTTTTCTGGTGGATCTTCAACTGTAATCACCTTGATACGGCAACCTGATTCATCAGAGTGATGCTCAATTTTTCTTGAGATCATTGTGCTGAGCGAGGTTGACTTACCAGAACCAGTTGTTCCAGCGATTACGATTGCTCCTACAGGCTTACTCACAGCAGTATTGATATCTTTCAGTTGGGAATCATTATACCCAAGAGAATTAAGAGTGGCTTTTTTTGTGCTAACACCCATTCTAAGTAGTCGCATAACCATATCAAAACCATCTGGATATGCAGGAAGAGTATTTAGACGTACTCGAACACGCTGCTTTTTGTTATCTACAATAAGCTCGCGATCAATAATCGCTGACTGCTGGTTTGATTCAATAAATGTAACTTCTTTTTCTTCTGCAATTACCTGATAAACAACCACAGCAAGATTTCGAGCATATGAAACAGGCCAGTCATTAATCACCCTAAGCGAGCCATTAACCCTGTACCTTACTACGGCATTGCTTCTTCTTACCTCTATGTGAATATCACTTACATTGTTTACAAGGGCATCTGCAAGCAATCTATCAAAATCAGCCTGTAAACTCTCGGCGTCTTTAATCTCCTGGTCATTACTTCCATTGGACACCAGGTTTTCATAAATTAGCGCAATAATCTGCCTTGGGGCATACATTTTCTCAACATCTTTATATCCTTTAAGGCTGCATTTTTGCTTGATATCAAGAAAAATATGATCTATTCCACTTGAAGACTCTGACTTTTCAATGGATGTAATGATAATTACCTTGCCGCTTTCTTTTTTTGATAGCAGAACAATATAATCCCTTCTTACTTGTGGAGCGATGGTAACCTCACCATTTTCTCTGGAAAGCGCCATCTCATAGGCGGGGACTTGATCTAGCCTTCTTATGGTATTGCTTTCATCATGAGTTACACGAGCCACTCGCCTTGCCACAGCAGTTCTTTCTGACTTAAGCTCATCTCCAGACTCAACAGCCTTGGTTTTATTGGAGCTTCTCTTGGTGGCACCAGTGTTTTTTTTATGTGCAGGATTTTTTCTGTTAAAAATCCAATTTAATAGCGTCATTGCTACCTGGCCTTTATTGTTGTTTTTATGGTAATTATTATTGTTGTGTGAGCATTGTATTAGATAAGGGATAAATAATCTATTTTTTTCTTGCTAAAACAAAAACACCCTATTGACAGGGTGTTTTATTTTTATTATTGAATCATTCCTGGTGGCGCTGATACAGATGATACGGGTGGTTGGAATCCGCTATTCATCATTTGCCTTTCCATAATTTCCCTGTCAGACTGAGCAGCTTGTGCTCCAGTTTGCTCGAACGATTTAAATTGGGCTCTGCTTATGGTGGTGATTTGAACAAACTTTTTATGCCCATTATATGACAGAGTAACTCCATCTTTTGTGATTCCAGCAACCCTGATTCCATCCGTGATATGTTCACCAACACCTTTGGTCATGATGCTATTATCAACATAAATCTTGGCTTTCATTTGACCGCCAATGGCAGAGATCCTGGTAACGAACACTTTGTCCATTTTTTCTTTGGCTTTGTTGGCTTTGAATTTTTCAGAATCCTCACCAGAAAGCTTTAGGCCATCACCTTGAATTTCGCTGATTTTCGCCTCGTATTTTTCAATAAGTGCCTTTTTTTCCTCATCCCATTTCTTTTTGGCATCCTTGTCTTTTGCAGCCTGAACTTCCTTTAGTTCCTTCTGCTTAAGCTCCCTAATTTGATCTTCGAGCTGGCTTTTTTGAAGTTGCTGCTTTAGAAACTCAATCTCAGACTGAGCCTGGGAGTATTTGTCAGCATATGTTTTTGCATCGTTGATACTAACAACGGTGCTATCTTGCTTTACTGCGGTGTCAGCAAAAGCGTTTACAGATGTTGCAGACATCATTGTGAAAGCGATGATGGATGCGAGTACATTAATCTTCATAGATTTCTCCGCTAATATTCCAGACAAAACCTTTTTCTAGGTCTATGTCAATTTTATTTACCACTGCCGACTCAGCCTTGCTCATTACTGCTTGTAGCAGATTCATTTTTGGCAACCCATCATTACTCAATGCAAATGTTTTTGTTTTGACATTGAATTGCCTGCTCATTGCCAGAGTCTGATCTTGAATTCCTGCGATTGGCTTTTGTCGTTCAGTCGGCTGAGCGATCCCGAATGCATACCTAAACCCCAACAATTCCATATCATGCATCATCTCTTGATAGTTGTAATTAACACCCTTCAAGAAGGCAACAGAATCTTTTATATTCCTAGTCTTAATATTAACAACATTGTGCGAGCTTGTTGCATCAATACCATTAATACCAAAACTAATAGAATCAGCCTTTAAGCCATCTTTTAAGGTAAGTGATGTACCACCAAATGTCTTTTTCCATCTAACAGACACGCTACCTGGAGCTCCAGAATCATATGAGATAGATACAGCCGTCCATCCAAATTGATTTTTCGCCAAGCCTCTTGCAAAAGATTCAACATCAGAGAGTAAAGATGTTGAGTTTCTTGATGATAGCATCTCTGAGAACCATACTTTTTCTTCCTCGTATGCCTTCTGCAAAAGCTCTTCTTTTGTCGGCTCTTTTTTGACAATAATCATTGTTTCATCAATAGATTCTTGTCTTTCAAGCTCGCTTTCATATTCATTTTGCGCATTTATTGCATAATAAGAGAGAGCACCACAAAGACCTGTAAAAATCAGAAATAGAATCACAGAACGAGGAATGCCTTTTAAGTTTTTAACGGAGTATTTTTTAAATGCCTTGTTAAAATTCTTAATTCTTGCCTGCTCAAAGATTTCTGCCAAGTCAGCTTTGATTTGTGGAGTAATACCTGTAATGCTTTCAATCTTGTCGCTGTAACAAAGTTTTATGTTTGCTGTTGATGAGGCCAGCTCATTAATGATGTCATTAACAACTCTGTCAATCTCTTCACGATCAACGATTACATCACTACCTGCAATCACTTGCCCATCAGCAATGGCGCAAACCCAATGACTATTATCATCAATATCTTCGATAAAGATGATGTTTTCCTCTAGATCTGCAAGAATCGCGGCAGCGGAAATCAGGCCAACATGCGCCTTTTCATCAGAAAGACCAACCTGGACATGTGAGACGCCATCGGTAGTTGTCTTTCTGATGACTCCATAATTCATTCCAGTCTCTTCTGATAAGGCAGCCACCTCGGCGGCCACCTTGTCACTAGAGGTACTGCTCCAACGCAGTCCTATCGCATATTTTTTGCCATTGAACTTGATAGTTTCCATGCTTAAATCTCTTATTTAGCCATAATGTATGGAGTGAGAAGAATCATGGTCATTACCTTTTTGTTTCCACCAGATCTGCTTCCACCTGCAAACCATGAATTCTTGCCAGCAAGACTTGTTGTTTTGGCATTTACTTCTGCCCGTTCAAAGCCAGCAATCATCATTGTTTGACCAGAGCCAACAGTCACTCTTTGAACAAAGTTCTTGGAAGTTTTGTCTGGCAGTTGAATTTTCGAGCCGTCATCCTTGTCTCCAACAGAGAAATCAACAATCTCGTTAAGCTGGGACATGTCAACGGCAAACCTCATGCTTACTTTTCCATCTGACATTACACGAGGATTTACGCTCATGCTAAATCCAGACATCACAACTCCTGGCTCCATGGAGTATGTTTTTGCTCCTGTTGTCGCATCTGATTCAACAGAAATCTGTTTCAGATATGATTTCTGATCAGCAACCTGTACTGGTACAGGCTGTCCGTTTGTTGTAAATACGGATGCTGATGTAACAAGAGATGTTTTAACCTGCTTATTCAGCATGTTTACAAAGGCTTTTGTGCCATTGTAGTTACTTCCTGAGTCAATAATCCCAAGAGACATGTTCGGGGTTGTTGATGAGTTAAAGGCTGTATTCATGGACATGGAGAATCGGCTTGAACCTGTATTTACAGCATTCCAGTCAATACCAAAGTTGCCATCGTCATCAGATGTAATCTCATACACCTCAGCCCTGATTGCGATTCGCTTGTTGATTGAACGGTTCATGTCCTCAATGTAAGACTGAATGCGCTCAAGGTTTTTGGGAGTGTCTGTTACGGTGACATCACCCATGCTTCTTGAAATCGAGTATGTCCCGCTAGGCGAAACCATCGATTTGATAGCGGAATCAAGCTCATCATAAATAGACACAGGCTTGGAAGATACGGATGTGCCGTGCTTACTTGATGAACCACCACCAGATGATGTAGCACCCTCGCTGGTTGCTTCCTGAGAGCTGTTTGTTTGGGCATTAAATTCAGTAACAACATCATCAGCATCAAAAACAAAGCTCTTTGTTTCGCTCCTGAAAATCTCGATATGATCCTTTTCCCATCTCCAGAACAGGTTTGCCTTGGAAGTAATGGTATCAAGCAGAGATGCTACTGTTCCGCTGTGCTCCAGGCTAAAGGTCAGATTCGACCCCACCAGACCAAGACCTGCGAAGTCGATGTCGTTAGCGACCATTGGTTCCAGTGCAGCGGCAGTGGATGAATCAATAGGGGTAGGGGAGCTTGATTTCTTCTCGGTGTTGCCGCTTGCATTTTTCCCTTCCAAGAAGGAGATTGCATCGCTACTCAAGTTAATTCGAGCCTTAACATCGCTAGAAATCATCCCAATCATCTCTTGGAAGGAGATGGGGTCTAGCTGATTGAACACTACGCGCTTATGGAAGAAACTCGGGAGCTCGCCATGATTGTTGATCTTGATGGCACCGCCAGCAATGTAAAGCTCATTCACCTCTGACACAGCAGTTGCTGACTCACTCATTCTCTTGTGAATGCTCAGCCTAGAGCTTGCATCTTCACTTGTGCTATCGAACTCTGACTCAGCCTGATCCATGGTTTGCGTTGCGCAACCAGACATCATCATAATAAGCGGCACCAGGGCACCAAGAATTGTTTTGTTATTTTTCATTTAATGGCTCCAATCTGCCAATTATTATTCTGTTTTATAATTAGTTCTTGCCTGATTGCTTGAAGCCAGCTTCTTTGATCAGAACTACATTATTTGCCTTATAAAAAACAGCTGTCAGTGGTCGCTCTTGATTTCTTAGTGAGTAAACAACCCTATCAATTACGCCACCCTTTCCTGCGAATGCACCAACAAGAACGGCATTATTGGTGACCGGATAATCAATATCCAATCCATTGTCCCACTCAAGACTCCATCCGGCCTTAGTTGCCCAAGCGGTAAGGTTCTCTTTCAGAGTCTTGTGAGACTCAAGTTTCCAAATCTGGTTTTGCTTATGAGCCAGGTTTTCAGCCATCACCATGCTGCCAGATACGCCAATCGCCTTTTCAGCCTCATTAACAATGATGGTAAAGCTATTATCGTTTGAAATCCTGGAAAGAACCTCTTTCCATGTCTCTCCTCCGCTCCAGCTCACCTTCCGAGAGGCAAGATCATCCTCCATGTTTACAGTCCATCCTTCATACTTGGGAACAAGCTTATCAAAGACAACTGAAAGAGGAATGTTTTTGCCATATCTCATGATGGGGGCAACGTATGCTCCATTATTTGTTTGGGCGCTTCCGCTCAAAAGAAAACCGCTTTTAGGTTGTTGAACAACACCCGTCTTGTATGACGGCGCTACAGATGTTACCGACCGAGGAATGGGAGCACTTACAGCGCTAGCCCTGTCAACAGCCTGAGCAACAGCCTGAGCTTGTTGACCAACAACAGCTGACTGAGCAACAGGAGCCTGAGGTTGGACAGCAGGAGCCCCCGACAAAGGATTGAAACCGCCTGGCTGGCTAGAGGAAATCACAGGGGATACATACAGCTCAGCATAAGCAGCGCCAGATGCAAGTCCACATGCAGCTCCAAGAATAGTCATCGCCAAAGCACTTTTTCTGAACTTATTAATATGACTATTAATGTTCGTTTTTTCTCTCATTATTATTATTCTCCAAAATTTGATGCATTATATAGCACAAAAGACACTCTTATCAACACTTATTATAGTGGAAATTAAAGCGTTCTCCACCACGGCCTGATGGATCTTCTTCTTCCTGCGAAGAAGCACCTTATCTTTCTCAGTAGCATTGGCAGGTGCATGCCTCGCCTTTCGAGAACAAACAAAACAACAGAACAACCAAGCAGGAAGTAGAATGTGCTCGCTGCTGGCCTAAGCATGGTAAGCAATATTGGAGCGGCCACGAAGCCATCTAAAAAGTAAAATCTAACTCTGTGTGCTATGTTGTTGATTGGTACAGAACCGTCTAAGCTCATTTTCTTCTTGCTAGATTTTTAATGAGAGGACTTCTCTCTAGCACTCCGTTGTCCTAATTATTATAAATCTTTGTTCTTCTCTGTTTCATAGTTTACACGTTGTCGTTCGTAAACTTCTTTTGAGATTATTCCGCTTTGGTACTTTTCCTCAACATCCCTCATCATGCTTCTTCCATGTAACTCAACCATTTCAAAGGCCGCGTTTGCGAGATTTGAAGATTGAACAAGTGCTGATTTAATGGCTTGATTCATTACAAGGTATTCTCTTATCGCTGTCCTTCTTCCATCAATCGTAGGAATAAGTCTTTGGGCAACAACCATTTTAAGAGCCTGGACGATATCGTATTTTGCTTGGTTCTGCATTTCTTTCGGGAATACGGAAACAAGTCGCTGGAATGTCTCTGCAACAGAGTTTGCGTGAACCGTTGAAAAAACTACGTGACCAGTCACACTTGCCTCTACAGCAGCACTGACAGTCTCGTAATCCCTAGCTTCACCAATCAAAATGGTTGTTGGTGCCATCCTGAGAGAGTTAACTACACCGGAGTGGAAGGTTTCAATGTGCCTACCAACCTCAAGCTGTGTAATAAACGAATTTGGCTTATGAATATCATCATAAACAAACTCAATAGGTGCTTCGATTGTTACCAAGTTCCTGTGACCATGCTCGTCTTCAAGCTGATCTCTAAGTATTGATGCAAGCAGAGTTGATTTACCGTTACCTGTTGCACCTACTACAAGAATCAAGCCCTGATCTGAGTTGCGGCAAGAAGAAAGAATAGCCTCCTCTACTTTGATAGCAGATACGGTAGGTGGAGTTGTTGGAATCGTCCTAAGGGTGATCGTGACTGATTGGCGACCATTCCTTAAGCATGAAACCCCGTTAACCCGAAATCGATGCCTGAGAACCTCTACATTATCAGTTCCATTGGAGATCTCCTCCTTAAACTCATGGGAGGTATCAATAGGGCTCGCAGTACCTAGCTTGGCTGGAGCGTTATCTCCATATATTGATTGCAGTACGGAGAGGGCCTCCTTGTCTGTGAGAGCCCTCCTTGTGATCTGAACCTTTTTTCCGTACCTGGAAACCCAAACAGGGCTTCCTCCCATCAAGAACAAGTCGCTACCACCAATATGCTCCATATGAAGAAGCAATTGATTCAAAACAGACTCATCAATCCTTGTTGGAATGGAAACAAAAAAATCTTCTTTTTCTTTATTCATAGAAAGCCCTTGTTATTATTTTTATTTAGAGCATTAAACTGATATTTATTTTGTTTTCTCTACAGGGTATCTGAGAGAGTCCCTATTGCTCATTTCAATGGTATTCCATTTGCTGGCATTAGGGTTCAGTTTTGCTGGAACTGAAATCTGAATGACTTTTTCGCCTTCTCTCATTTCGTTATCTTTTCCGATAACATTTTGGTGAGAGCTAACAACAACAGTTTTGGTGATTTTACCATCTGTCAGTAGTCGCATGTATTTAGTCATGCCAATAAAGTCATTGCCTAGCTGTCTTACCCTGTAAGTCATTTCACGCTCAGCCTGATTGACACCCTGAATCCACCCATTCTGAACCCACTCAGCCCAATATTTCTTTTCCTTATCGTCTCTTGGTAGTAATACTGGAGGAGGGGAGACGACTTCTACTGACTGGTCAAACAATATGTATTGACGCCAGTTTGGAGCAGCAGTAACCAAACGTTCAGGCTTCTCAATTACATACATCTTGTTAGAGATGCGCATCACGCGAGAATCATCAGATGTGGCTACAATGTTTTTGCTCTCCTGTATTACAGGAGGCAATAAATAAAGATCATCATTAATGCCGCTTGCAAGTCTCATTAAAACAGAGAAGTCATACAAGTCATCCAGAGATTTTGCATCACTTGAAATCCTTGTTTTAAGCTCATTGAGGTGATCAACATAGCCATGCTGTGCTCCGGCAGCCATGGCTGCCTCCCTCATCGCTTTAAGCCGCATCTGGGTTGTATCATCAACACCAATACCAGCTTCTTTCAATAAGTTGGTTGAATTCTTATTGTCCATTGACTGCAAAGAACCAAGACTCATGGACTTCTGAGTAAAGTCAGCAGATACGCATTGAAATGAAGTTCCAATGATTGCCGCAAGTAATGTTACCTTGGCGATTTCCCTGATCATAAAAACCCCATTATTGATTTTTGTAAACAAATCTCATCAGCTTGGCAGCAGGATGGACTTCAACCAGGATTGCATCACCAGTTTGCATCCCTACCTCTTTCAGAGCATCGTTAAGAGGCTGGTTTTTGAGATCAATTCTAACCCATGGCTCTTGAGCAATCGGATTGCCATAAGTCTTGAATTTGTAGCCTGCCATCATTGCAACAGCCTCTGCTGCTTTTGACGCTGGCCCCGTATATTTGAAGTCAAGACGCCTGTCAAAGCCAGTTGGGACGGCTACAGCCTGGTAGAAGCGCTGCTCATGTTGAGCCTTGGTCATTCCAGCCTGAGCTTTAGCCTCTTGTGCTTTCGCCAGCAGCCTCAGCTCATCCCTGGCCTCAATGGAGACATTTCTGAGTTCAGCCATGGCGCTCTCTTGACCATCCAGGGTGATTACAGTTGAAGGCTGCTGTGCGCAGCCAACAATAGCAAGAGCAGAAAGGCAGACACCAAGCCTCTTGATAGTTTTTTTTCTCATTATTATGATCGCTCTCTTTTTATTTTTGTGTATATTAACTTTTGAGGTACTTAAAATCAATTGGTAAAGCACTATTAATGCAACTAGATTGAGATTAAGTCCTTATGCTTAACAACCAACTCTGCAACAATCACATCATAGATGTTCTCATCTACTTCTGCTGAGCTCTCGAAATTGCGAGACTGAATGTATGGCTTCGCTGTGCCACCAGGGAATTCGCGAGAAAGAATTCTTAGCGCATTATTAAGTCCGATCTTCTTGGTGAGCTTATTCCTCATCATTACATCTTCGTGAGTTGTGCTGTAAGCCCACACTTCAACAGGCCCAAGGGTTAATCTAATGACCATTTCGGCACTATTTTTACCCTTCATGCTTCCTTTATACAGCATGCTGGATCCCTCTTTTGTTGGGCCAGTAACATGAGTTTTTAGTGCTTTAATTGCATCAGTGCTTGGCTTAAATTTATCAATGATTTTTGTGATTGTGTCCTCAGCAATGCCTTTTGACAAAATAAAGATGTTTGTCACAAGTTCAATCATTGACGCATCAAAGTCATCAACCATTTGACTCAAAAGTGCAATTTGAACGTCAAACTTACGGCCTTCCCTGATGTCTGTTACTGTCTGGTTTCTGACAGGCTGACAATTTTTTGTCCTATGGAACTCATCCATGCAAATCTTTTTCGGTGCAGCGGCATCATCCTCGATTTTCTTGGCATGGTAGCTTCGATACATTGCAGGGAATTCTGGAAGTGTTGATTCATTCCTATAGAATTCTCTACACATTACCTGCCTTGCAAGCATATACATAATGCCTGTTTTCTTGTCTGCCTGATCACTACCTTCCTTAGCAACAGATGACAAGTCCATACTAACAATTCTTGCACTTCCAATATCAAAAGCGGATGGCTGAGAAAGAATGCTGTATTCCTTGGTCGCAGAAACAATCATTGAGTTAATGAAGTTAATGAGACCCTCGCCCATGAACTTGGCCTCTCCAAAGATGTCCCTAATGCTGCGGTTGTTTGTTAAAACACTTGTCGCATCACTTAGAGTTGGAACGGCATACCTTTGAGCAAGTCCTGCTTCTGTGTAAAGACCAGCCTTGAAAAGCAAATCAACCACACTCCACCATGATGCTCCGCTTGATACTTTAATGTCATGAATTGCTAGAGCTTCATCAACTTTTTCATCAACAAATTCATCATAAGGATTTGGGTTGTTGTCATCTGAGAAGTATTCATACATCGCATCAATAAGCGAACCTGCGAGCTCAGCAAGCCTTGGAACAGACTCTTTGCTACCAGCTGGGGTTAGAACCAGGCTCATGAAGTTCACGAGAAACTCTCGGTCTACTGCAAGTGGTTTTCTGCATCCGAGAGGAGTGTCAAATGGATTGATTGCATTTTCCCTTGTCATCTCCAATTTAAAGCTCTTCGCAAGATGCTTCTTGGAATCTGGCAATGCCTCTCTAATCAGGTTTACGAATGATGCTGATGAGAATCCAATATCAATGATCGCAATTCTTGGCAAAATCTTGTTACCTGGCGATGTAATCAGTCCCATGTTTGAGGCGGACAGATAAAAAGACTTACCAAAACCAGGCGGAGCAAAAACCAGATCTGAGAATGAAGTTTGCAGAGAGCTTCCTGGAAGCATTGGGTAAATCTTGTTATCAATCGTTCTAAACAAGATTGTTCCTGCTTTCCATGGAGATGCTGGCCTAAACAATGGAGCCATTGAGATTGCATCGTAAAGGGGCATAGCGTATCTGTTCGCAATTGGCTTGGCGGAAATACCAGGAAGGGTATTCATCCAGGCTTCAATCGCATCACCAGACTCCTCAATAATATCAAGGTGCCCCCAGTTCTGAGCGGCCTGAGAAAAAATCTGCTTCCTTTTTTTGGTTTCTGCGTAAGTTTCGCCCCATGTGCAGCAAGAAATACTTACAGAAACCAGAGTCTCTCCGCCATTTGCAAGCTCAATAATCCTTTCTGCTGACTCTTTAATTAGCTTGTTTTTTGATGATGAAAATGCCAAGAAGGCTGCAAATGTCTTTTTGTTGGAGATTGTCCTTAGTACGTTTTCGTGACCAGTCTCAATTTCAATTGAAACCCTCCACGGAATATCATCTGGAATGCTATCAAAAAGATTTTTGAATGGCATTGGATCTTGAGGAGGAATATCAACAAGCAGTGGTGCAATGTAGCTTCCACCCATCTCAACCACAGAGCTATCAGCAGCATAAATCGAAGGCTCTTGATTAAATAGCTGAAAACTAATTGCAGGATTCATTACATGACTCACATCCAATTTTAGCTTGGATTCTTTAATCATTCTTCCTGTGATTTTGTCTCCAATCAAAGATGGCATCCAACCATCAGATGTCATCTTGGGATTAATTTCCATTTTCAGACATTTAAGGGCATGATGGACTTCCAAAACCTCAAGCTCGCAGATTTCTTTCAAAGCTCCCATGATAGAGCTAATCATACCAGCGTGAATTTCCCTAATAGCAGAGACAGCGAAAAATGGGCTTTGTGCAAACTCACCTGGCCTAATCCCAACTTTTAAGTCTTTAACAGCTTTAACTCGCTCTTTTAATGCATCGGATGCAGCAGAAGGAGGAAGATTTGATGGAAGTGTGGTTACGACCATGTAGCAGCGTTCAGAACATGTCTTCTCAGACAGAACCTTTTCGCGCTCATTAATCATATCCTCGATATCAAGCTCAAGGTTTTTGACCGTTCTTCTAATTGAATTGATTGAGCCTGCAATAGCTCGTCCAGATGTCTCTGGATCTCTAGTGAAAACAAACTGAATTTTAAATCCACGTTTGGATAGCGTACCAGATAGATTTGAAATGATATGCTCAAGATGGTCAGCAAACTTATCTTTGCCCACCATTGTGTATCCACCAATGATTTCAATAAATGAGCAAAGGCCACCATCCTTTGTTACAAAAACATTCTTCTCCTTTGAGTCATCGATAGACTCAAGATTGCAGTAATCATACATTCCAACCTTAAGGAACTTTGTCACATTTCTAATTATTGAGTACATTATTGCCTCTTATATGTATAGAGTTTCTTGTTCTTTCTTGTTTTCTTCTTTATTTGAAGAAACAGACTCGATTCTTTTAATCCATTCAGATAGAGCTTTTGCCTTTTTCTCTGATGAGTCCATCTGGTAAATCCCATCAACCTCAAGAATTAACTTATGATTCAACCCTGGGTTTCCCTTCATGATTTTTAAAACATTGAAGAGAACGTCTTTATTTATTCTTTTTGATAGAGAGGAAATTGGGCCATTAACAGCAAATTCATTTATGTCGCTCATACAACCCCTCGAATCATATCGGTTGGAGGATTCATTCCTGCCAAGAATGAAATCTCAGCAGCCATCGATTCTTCTGGCTTTGAAACGTACACCATCACCCTTCCGCTGCCAAATGAACCAATTCTAAATTGATGCTCTGCAAACACCTCAGCTGCTCGCTGGCATGCAACCCTGTCGTATGCCCTCATATATGCGCCTACAGCAGTGTGAGCATCATTTGAGTTAATTGGATTAGCTAAAGCTACCCATAAGTTTTCTAAAAAAATCCCTCTTGAATAAGAATACTCATTAGATTCAAGATCCAGCTCGTTCAAAAAATCCAGCTTTTTGAGTTTTGTTCTATAACCACCAGATATCGCAATTTTGCAATATCTAGCCATATTTAAAATCTCTGGTAGGGTCGCCCATCTCCTGATGTGATTTGAACCAACCCCGAAACTAGCAAATGATTTAAATAATGGATCTGTACTTAATACTGCAACCCTAAGAAAAACGGCGTAATTCTGACCCCATTCCTTTAGTTTCTCTATTACAGCAGCACTACCCTTAATTGGAACCCCATCTTCAACCCCAAAAATCGTTTCCTCATTTTTTTTGCTTATCTCCTCCCATCTTGAGTCGCCAGGGTAAGGCATTGAAAGAAGCCACCTTGCATAAGCACCGCGAGAAAATGAAAAATCACGAATAAGACTTCCCTTTTGTGCCTTTACTCCAGCCATAGCTTGATTTGCCTGGGTTGACTGCATAATGCCATTAGCCAAATCAATGCTATTGCTGCACTCTGGTCTTTTTCTCATGAATGTTGGAGTGACAGTGCCAGCAATGGTTGTGTAATACCTATAGCCAGCCTTATCTAAAGAAATACCCATCTCCTTTTCACCAATATTAACAACTCGGGTAAACACAACAGACGCAAATTCAGCCAGACCTGTCGGATCTCCAAGTAGTCCATTTTCTGATGCAATAAGCTTTAACGAGCTCCTGAAATATTGCTGATCAAATATGTTTGGTGTTCTATTGAGATTTAGTTTTCTATGAGAAACATAGTCTAGGTTTGTCACCCAAAGGATGTCAGTTCTCAACTCGGAGAGATTTGCAATCCTAACAGCTGGACTTCCATTTATAGATGCCCACCCATTTTTTGCTTGGGTAAGATCATCAAATAGACAAACTCCGATTTCCACTTTTATGCCTCGTTATTATTCTTATTTTGAGAACAACTTATACCACATAAAAGCGAAACATGAAATATTTCATTGAAAAATAAAAGCGAGCATGTGTTTTTTATGCTCGCTTTTTGGATTAATCCAGTGGAAATACTGACTTTAATGTGATTTATTTATAAATGCAGATATACCCTCATCAGAAGCATCCCCAGTCTCGTTCAGAATCCATTTTCCAATCCGCTGCCTTGAGATCTTAGACCACACACTTGGAGGAATGGCTTTAAATGTACCTGCTTTCCAGAATTCAATCTGCTGCTTGTATTGCTCAAGCCTGGGTAGTACATATACACCAGATAGGAAATTCTCTCTATCCGCATACTTTTCTTCATCAAGGGAAAGCAAAAAATCACCAAGGATAGTCGCGTCAGCAGTTCCTATTTTTCTTTTTGCTGTTACGGTTGCCTTGTATAGCTTTGATAGTTTCTCTGTTGCAATTCGCTGCATATCTTTGCTATCGCCAGATTCCGCAATCCACAAAGCTCTAACAAGCTGATTAAGATCTGCTTGTTCGATTTTAATAGATGGATCCAAATAAATAATATCGCCACGGCCTTTAATGCCAGTTAGCCCAATATGGTGACATGAATGACAAAGAGGGCATGCCGTAATCAAGTTTTCAGGGGCGTTATTCTCATGGTTATCATCAAGATGATGAACCTCCTGGTACTTTTCAGCCCTAAAATCACAATACTGGCAAGTGTACTGATCTCTCTCCAATATTGATTTTCGTACATTTAAAAACTCTGCATTTGCCTCGTCTGTTGTTGGATCATCACTTCTGAATTTACTTCTTTTAACAGAAAGAATTATTTTTTTTAAACCCATGTATCCTCCTTATAAAAAAAGCCCGAACTTGTCGGGCTTTTTCTCAGTCTTAAATTTAGAACTGAGCATCATTCTTGAATGATGTAGCAGAGACATCGCCACCACCAAGAGAACCACTCATGTAGTCAATCATGGTTGGCAGAATCAGCAAGCAAGTTCCGATTGCAAGAGAGATGAAACCTTTCTTGGCATGATCTTGACCTGGCTGCTTGCTGTCTTTGTAAATCATGTAAAGACCGCCAGCAAACAAGAAAACACCAATCATGTAAGAGGCAGATACAATCAGGGACTTAACAGCCTTGATGTTGCCTTGAATGGTTTCAGCCAGATTCGCAACGTCATTTGCAGCATTGGCATCGATGGAAAACATCATAGCACCCAGCGCAACAGCAGACAAAACACTCATGGCGTATTTATTTTTCTTCATATTTTCACCTGTTATTATTATTTTTGCTTTATTATTTAGATAATAATCTACATTACAACAAAACACATTTCAACATTTATTTAATACAAAAATAAACATTATTCATCGGCTTTTTTAATTACAGTGCCGCCAACTGAAAGGTTTCCGTTACCGTCAAGGCCATGCACCTTACCCACACCAGGAATGCTTCCGCCAGTGTTTACGGTGATCCACTCTCCTTTAGGAGTCTGTAGGAGATAGCCATCAGGGAATACTCCATTGAGCTTCCAGCCGCCTGCGCTTTGCTTAGCATGAGTGCGAGCTTGCCTTGGCTGCGAGGTTCGCTCTTTTGGCTCAGAGGGCTTTTTGACGATCTCTTTCTTCTTCACAACAGGGGCAGCCAATGTCTCATCAACATAAAGGTTATCACCAATAAGCATGATTCGACCTTGATCCTCAATTGCCGAGACAGTTTTCACACCTTCGTCTGTAATTCTGATTTTCTCACCAACAAAATAAACATGAATTTGGCTGGATGGCGACTTAACCACTGCCATCTTGCCGTCTTTTGTTTGGTTTACGATCTGAAAACCTTGAACCTGAGTTCTACCTGACTTTAGCTTTTCAAGAAGGGTCTTTCTTTCTTCTTCTTGCTTTTTCAGCTCATCAGCTTTTGCGTCTGATTCAAGTTTAAGTTGCTGTTGCTGATCCAGCAGCTCCTGCCTTTCTTTTTCCTTGAATTCAGCCTCTACCCTTGCTCTGATTTCGCTTTCTTTGGCTTCGTCATTGGCTGTTGATTCAACAACTGCCTTTTGAAGAGATGCAATTGAGGCATTTACGCTAGACTCAATGATTTCAGCCATTTCTGCCTTTTGAGCATCCATTGCCTTTTTTACTGCCTGCTCAATGGCATCATGCTTTGCCTTTTCTGAGAGCTGATCATCTAACACATCAACAGCTACAGGTGGCACAGCTGATTGCCCCTTAATCTCACCAGCAAAATCATTTTTTACTACGTTGCCAGCATCACCAGGGACTGGAATGGATACTTCTGGCAAGGCTTGTGGAGCAGGAGCAACGGGCTGAGTTGCAGTCTGAGGCTTAATACTTGCCACTGTTTCAGGCTGGGAAACAGGGGGAAGTTCCATTTCTGATTCTTGTGGCAAGGATTCATCAGATGAACCAGAGCCAGAAAGATTTGTATAGCCAACAAAGCCTACAACACCGACACCTACTGCCGCAGCAGCAAGGAAGATCTTTCCGTTCTTCGTTGACAAGAATGCCTTAGGCTCATCCTCATCATCTTCAAGCTCGTCTTCCTCTTCATCTTCTAGCTCATCATCAAGCTCTTTACTTGCGCGACTTTTGCCCTTCTTGCTAGGTGACTTAGGAACCTCATCTTCATCCTCATCATCCTTGAGCTCATCGTCCCATTCTTGACGAGAGTTATCAGCATCATAATGACCTTCATCTTCCAGCAGATCATCAATGTTATCGGTAAGACCGTACTCTTTATCAGAATTGCTCATTTATTATTTTTTCCTAATTAATATTTTTATTTTATCAACATTAAATTTTTTCAAACTATAACATGTGGTTGATGCACTATCAACCACATATTTTTCATTTAATTAAAGTTGAACGCCAGACATAAACATAATGCCAAGATCTCTGTTGCCGTTAACAGTAATGGTAGGTGCTCTATCGAACTCTTTTTCGTACTTGGGTGCAAGTACAGAGCCGACCTTGCCGATAGCTGATGCAATTTGATCTGATGTCTTTGGTAGCCTTTCCTTGACCGACTGTGAACTGCCATCGCTGTTTACAGTTGTTGTGTTTCCGTTCAGGGCTTCTGCATAACCAGAGACAATGGAAGCGGTTGCGAGCTTGAAGTACCTTTCAAATGTGTGGTTATCTACATCATCAGCAAGACCAGTCCTCATTGTGTCTGGATCAAGGGCAACAACACTTACCGCATAGTCTTTTCCATTCACAGACATTGACTTGAATGTAATGACAGATTTTTCTCCATTTCTTGATGGTTCGCCGACAAGCACTGCGCCTTTCAGAGGGCCTTCTTGGACGACAGTAGCTCTCACTGGGCTCAACTCATCAGTGTTGATTCCAATTTCAAGAACCGCATAGTACATAGTACCAGTGGTAATATATGGAGCCACTGTTTTCTGAATTGTTGATGTTGGGCTTACAAGGCTTTGATATGCAGTTTTCTGTTCTGCACTAGGAATAGGATTGCCGTTGACATCAAGATTACCCTGTAGAGTTTTGGCAACACCTGGTGTGCCCATTCCAGAGTAATAGTTGCCATTTCCTACTGCATAGCCGCCAGTTTGCTTGGTGTCAGCGATATTGCTTTTGGGAACTCCATCAGAGTAGTTTTTGAAATCACCCATCATTCTAACTTTTGAGTTGCCTTCGTTTTTAATGTAGGCATTCATTCCATCAGTTTTGTATGCCTGACCCTTTACCTCTTTCTCAATAAAGGCATCTTCATCAAAAACAAGAGGTTCAGAAACCCTTGCAGTATGCTGTTGAGCTTGAATATTCTGATTATTTCTCAGGATCTCCTCTCTCTTCTTGAGCAGGGCTTCTCTCCTTTGAATCTCAGATTCTTTTTGAGTTGCCAGAACATCATCAACCCCAGTTTGAACTGGTTTTTTTGCAAGCTCGTCATCAATCTTTTTAACGATGATTTTCTCGTTATTAAGATGCAAAACATCAACAAAGGAACCGCCGCTTTTTACTGCTTCATCCTTTGATTTCTCATTGATTCTACCAATCTCCCTAAAAGCCTCTGACTCTGTTGGCAGGGTAATTGCCTGATCTGGTTTTGCTTTATCGACTTTTGATGAGTCTAAATTGATTGGAATGCTCGATTTTGAATTTTGCTTGTCGTCAACCACAACAGCTGGCGTAGATGAACCCATCATCTTAAAAAACAAAACACAAAAACCAACAGCAATCCCCGCACACAAAATCAAAACCAATCTTGCTTTGGATGGAATTCTTCCAATGGTTGCAGAAATCTTCATTATTATTATTCCTCTTTGTTCTTATTCTGAGAAAATTGATTTTGTATGAGTGATATTGACATCAAATCCTTTCTCGATAGTTGCGTTCTTCATCTCTCCATCAACAGAAAAAAGCAGATTTGTTACTGGAGGAAGCTCGTACACCTTATATCCAGATGGAGAGACAACCGATCTCTTCCATGGAGGAGAAATGAGGTTGGCTCTTGTTCTGATGAATAGGGCATCATCTTTGTATGTAACCTCTCCTGGTACACCAATCAGCTCAAACCTTTTAGAGCCTGCAAGCTTATCGCCATTGAGAACATTCAGCATGTCTGATGAGGCATTCTCAAGTTGATCGTGTACGAACGGCTGTAGTGCTGCTCCTGGCCCCATCTTAGGGATTCTTACGCTAAGCCTTGAGTCAACAACGCCATCATGACCAACTAGCTTAACCACAATCGGAATGGATAGCCCTTCGAGATTAATCAAGGCATTACTCTGGGCAAACTCTTTTGAAATCTCAAAAACAGCAATGTGCTTTTGCTTTGACATTCCTTTTGAGCCAAATGAGTTAATGTCACCAATGATGTCTCCATCAATCGGCCATGGAGCACCAGTCTGATCGTAAAAAACAATAGATGATGCATATCCTGGAGCAACATTCAGAATAACTGGTTTTGGCGCATCAACATCTAGATCAAGTGTTCTAATCTCAAGCTTAACGCCGGAGTTAGAGATTGGTGCGTTTTCTGCTTTTTTAGCTGCAATATCCAGCCTTCTCAGCTCAATAATTTCATCTGGAGAAAGGGGGATTTTGTCTCGCTTTGTCTCCTCATATGCAGCTTTCCTATTTTCATCAGAAAGAATTTTTCTTGCTGAATCCAACTCTTGTTGCTCATAAAGATACTTAACCAACGCATGGCGCTTCTTCTCGATAAGCTCTCTCTCTCTTGATGAAAGCTCGGTACTTAAGCCATCATCAAGAACAGCAATATCCTTCGCCTTTTCTTCACTTTTTGTACTAAGGCTGTCAATCATTTCGCTCTCAGTCATTGCACAAGCAAAACCAGAAAAGATAACCCCAGAAATCAAAATTGAAAGAAGTGTTTTTTTGTTTAATGTATGATTCACTTGTTTAGTCCTCTTTTACCACAGACATTACGATGCTTGATATTCCAAGTCCTGACGCATGCTCAAGAAGACTTGTTCTAGAAACGATTACAGTAAAGACAACCTGGTTGCTGTACTCGTATGACTGGTTGCGATATGTGATTTTTGCAGGAATCTGGAATCTCCATCTAAAAATTCCATCCTTTAATCCCTTGTTAATCAATAGTGGCGTATGAAGAGTTGTCATGTTTACAAGCAGTTCTTTTTTGACAACAACATCAAAGTTACCAGCATCATTCATCTTGCTAATTAGATCGCTTGCGCCATCTTTAGTGAAGTAACTGAGCGCCGCATGATTCATTCTTGTCTTTAAGTTTCCGTAGTTAAACTCGAAAGTATCAACAAGTGCATTCGTCAACCAGTTAGCTACTGTTGAGTCCTTCATGTTCGGCTCAGAAAGGGCAACCAATGGAATCAACGTGTTAGCCTCGTTTGTTGCGAAGTAAACGTTGCTTTCTTTTTTGTTCAATACATACACACCCATGCCAATACTAAGAACCATTGATGCAACGCCAATTGCAGAGATCTTCCACATCTTGGAGTACATATCTCTGTAAAAGTTATTTCTTTCTTCAATTAACTCCGCACCACTTGCAGCTCTTGTTGGCTTAGATGTTTCCGCCTTTGCCAAAGGAACTTTTTTGTTTTTATTATTCATTTTTTATTATTTTCCGAGTAAGTATGAAAATCACATAATCTTATATGGCTTGATCTCCACTACCTCACCATTGGTTGAGGTCACATAAGAGTGAGCCTTCTCCTTGAAGAGGTAGCAACCATAAGAAAAAACCAGCGCCAAAAAACAAACAATCATTGACACATACAATAAGTTAGTAAAAAACCTAAAGCCATCACGAGCCTGCTCAAAACCAAGTCTCTCTTTTGGCTTGATGTATTGCTCATCTTTTTTGGACTGTTTTTTTATAAGTTGCTCAACCTTTAGCTTGAGGTCATTGTTTTCGTCATGTCTCATTCATGCCTCTTTTTCTTATTTTTATGCGCCGAGAGTACCACTATAAAAGAGGATAGTCCATTATTTTAATCAAAACTAACTTGGGGCGCTCGTTATTATAAGGTTATTTAAATTAGATCCAGCCACAAACACCTGAGGTAGCAAAAAATCATAACATGATGGTGAATGATGATTGCTAGAGCGATGTGCTTGGAGATGCCTTGTTGTATATAACAGAGTGAAATAAAATGTCAAATGGTCTTTATGTGCAAGCACTGAATGCATCATACAAAAAAGACAGAAAATGTCAGTGAGACCTCTTCTGTTTGCTCTGATATGGTTTTATAAAAAGTAAAAAGAAAAAGTCAGGCTGGTTTTTTCTGCATTTTGTTGTTGCATCATACAAAAAAAATCAAGAAAGGTATAATCCTTAACACTTACAGAGGGAATGTCAACTGTTACTTTTTTATTGGCATTATTGACTCAATCATTGCCAAAAAAGACACTTAAAAAGGAGAATCTGACACATGCAATGTCACAACTTCCACATTTGTTGCTACAACATACAGTTGTGATGCTACTTGTGACAGTAGTTTATTTTTGCTTTTGATGTTCGCCATGGCTCTTTCCTGTTTTTTTCGGCAGTCCACCTAACTAAAGTTATATAAATTTATAATAGTTATAATAGTTATAATAGTTATAGCATATTT
>Ga0075011_10000369_pt1 | contig 24042 bp, 19 predicted proteins | sample TARM_MetaG_T_14_FD_72354 | JGI IMG/M metagenome (GOLD analysis project Ga0075011, IMG submission 72354) | Freshwater microbial communities from Pennsylvania, USA, analyzing microbe dynamics in response to fracking - TARM_MetaG_T_14 | ecosystem: Environmental > Aquatic > Freshwater > River... | reverse complement strand
ATAGTGAACAAAAACAACAGATATTTACCACTCTAACTCAACAAAGGAATATTAAATTACCGCCTTAACCTAAATGTCACATTCCTCTTCTACACTTTCAACCATGCAAAAATTAAATGGATTTCACTATGCAACTATTTAATCAACTCAGCAAATTAGATCAACGGGCATTTCTCTGGTGTGCTGACAGCTGCTCGGCAAAATCACTGATCCGCTTTGCACGTATCATTTCACGCAGCGGCGATGGCTATCTGCAGGTTATTTTACCCTTAACAATATTCGCCTGTCTGGGTGATGGAGCACGCGTTTATATTCAACTTGTGGCCACTTCTTTTGCCATTGAGCGTACCCTGTACTGGCTGCTTAAAAACAGCCTGAAACGAAACCGTCCGCCCGTTTCCATCCCCTCATTCACCCCCTTTATTCGCGCTTCCGATGAATTTAGTTTCCCCTCAGGTCATACCTCGGGGGCCTTTATGTTAGCCCTGTTAACGGCATTACATTTTCCTGTCCTGGCTATTCCCCTCTTTATTTGGGCGGTGATGGTGGGCTGTTCGCGCGTTATTCTGGGTGTTCACTTTCCAGCAGATATTATCGCGGGCGCCTGTTTAGGCTCTTTCGGGGCCTATTATTGTCAGCAAGCGCTGCTTTCAAACCTGTTATTTATTTACTAAATGGAAAAACCTTCACATGAAAATACTCTATGGCATACAGGGCACAGGTAATGGTCATCTTACGCGCGCCCGCATACTGGCGCGCCACTTTAGCGAATCTGATATTGAGGTAACCTATCTGGTCTCCGGTCGCGATGCAGATAAATTTTTTGCGATGGAAATATTCGGGAATTACCTGCATCGGCGGGGACTTACTTTTCATAGTGAAAACGGCGCCATCAATTACTATAAAACCGCATATAAAAATAATCCGCTGCAATTTATTACTGAAGTATTGTCCTTAGATGTGAAGCAGTATGACTTAATCATCACAGATTTTGAGCCGGTTTCAGCCTGGGCCGGCAAAATACACTCAGTACCGGTACTGGGAATAGGCCATCAATACGCATTTGAATTTGCCATTCCTGTGGCAGGAGAAAGCCTGCTGGCTAAAACTGTGATGCGTTATTTTGCACCGGCAAAGACCTCTCTCGGTCTGCATTGGCACCATTTTGACAGTCCTATTTTACCACCTGTGTTTGATACTCATCTTACCCGTCAGGCAGCAGACGATGAGAAAATGAAAATATTAGTTTATCTCGCCTTTGAGGAGCAAACGCTGATTCAGCAACTTCTGGCACAGTTTCCTCACTATCAATTTATTCTTTATGCGCCGCAATATAGCGAAAAGGAGATAGGTAATCTGTCGCTACGCGGTATCTCCCTTGCAGGTTTTAAACAGGATTTGCAGAGCGCAGATGCGGTTATCTGTAATTCGGGATTTGAATTAATCAGTGAATGTCTGCAGCTCGGTTTACCTGCACTGGTTAAACCTGTGCATAAACAGATGGAGCAGCTCAGTAACAGCAAAGCGTTAGCAACACTTAACTATGCCACCACCTGCCAAACGCTCACTTTTGATGTCGTTAACGACTGGCTTAACAGCAACAGATCGGATCGAAAAATCACTTTTCCGGATGTAGGTAAAGCGATAGTAGAGTGGTTAAGCGAGGGCCGCCAAGAATCGCTACAAAGCTTAAGCAGCAGACTCTGGCAGCAAGTTAAGATCACAAAATAAAAAGAGCAGTAATTTAGGGAGCTTGATAAAGCAAAGCGAGGGCGCAAAGAATACGCTGAGTTATTTACTGGAATTATTTACTGTAGATAATTTTTTTAGATGGTGCCCGAGGCCGGACTTGAACCGGCACTTCTTTCGAAATCGGATTTTGAATCCGACGCGTCTACCAATTTCACCACTCGGGCATCGAGTAACTTGCTGTTATTTAAAACAGACTTCAGGTAAGTGAAACGGATTATACCTAGCCATTCTTTCCTGACAAGACTTTTCACAAACTAAAGCGACAACTGCTTAAAAAGAGACCGATAATAGCGCCAACGTATCCATAAAAATCGCTCCAGGTTGTGTTATATACCCAAACCACCTCAAGATGCAGGAGTTAGCAAGACGATAAATGATGAGATTCTAGGCAGGAGGCTGATGATCTAGTTATTCTAAATCAAAGCCTTCTAACAACGAAGATCATTGTTTATCGTCTTGCCCTGCAGGAGTTTCGCCCGAAAGCTAGTGCTGCGTTGCAACGCTTGATAAGGGAGCAACCATTCTCATCGCGTTGCGCCTTGCTCTAGCATCCGGGCGAAGCTCTGAATCTGCATCTTGAGGTGGTTTGGGTATAGCCACTCTGCTCGAATAATAAATGCTAACTGTTTTTGCTTTTGCTACACTGCATTTCTATGAATTTTAAGGAACGACCATGAGCAAACAGAAGCAAAAAAAAGTACATAAACAAACCTTACAGGAACAATACCAAAGCTGCCCGCGCGCACACTTTTTTAAACGTATCGGCGCCTATATTTATGATCTTTTTGCCGTGGCCGCACTGCTGATGCTGGCTGCTATTTTGGCTATTTTAATCGTTATTATTGGTAATAAAGCAGGTCTCATTAACCTCAGTGCTTATCAGGATATTGCCGATTATTTAGCACACAGTTTAGTTTTCGTGGCTTATTTAGCGGCAGTTGTTATCGCTTTTTACGCCTATTTTTGGACCAATGGCGGGCAGACTATTGGCATGAAAGCCTGGCGGTTACGGGTGCAAAACAGTGACGGCAGCGATATCACCTTTACCCAGTCCTTAATTCGTATGGCAACATCGGCTTTTGGCTTAGGTAATCTTATGGCTGTGTTTAGCGATCGAAATGCATTTCAGGATTTATGGGCGGAATGTGAAGTGGTCGTGCTGAGCAAAGAGTTAAGCAGCTGGAAAGGCTTTAAAGGGTTGGCGTTTATGGAAGAAGATAAAAAATAACTCTGCTGCCGATAAATTCAAATAAAAAATGGCCGATCCGCTTTTTACAAGTTGATCGGCCATTTTTATATCAGCAGGTTAACTTTGCCGTTTCAGCAGATACAGGGCAATGCTGAGGACTAACAAACTTGGCAGTAAAGCCCCCAGCACGGGCGGCAAATCAAAGACCAGACTGAAAGGGCCAAATAACTCACCTAACAGATGGAAAGTAAATCCGCTGGCGATACCAAAAATAAGACGTGTGCCCATAGTAACGGAGCGCAGGCCGCCAAAGATAAAAGAGACGGAAAGCAGCATCATCACAATGACGGTAAAGGGCAACACGGCTTTACGCCAGAAAGTCAGCCAATAGCGACTGGCATCCTGATCATTGCTTTCAAGATAGACGATATAGCTATAAACATCGCGCATCGACATTTTATCCGGATCGCTTAATACCACTTCCAATTTTTTGGGCGTCAGTTCTGTTTGCAAAACAAACTCAGGGATATTTTCTGTCTCTGTTTTGTCCGCCAAAAAAGTGGTTCTGCTGATATTCTGTAGCAACCAGGCGTCCTGCTGATAGACACCTTTTTGCGCCAGCAGGGCTTGAGACAGTTTCATATTTTCATCAAAGAAATAGATCTGCACATTAAACAGTTCAGCCTGACTGTTCATCCGTCCGATACTGATAAAGGAGTTGCCGTCTTTCACCCAGACACCGTATTTATTGTTCACCTGCTCACCCTGTTTCGCCAGGGTGCGCATAGAATAGGCTTCTTTATCTGTTTCCGGGGCAACAAACTCCCCGAGCACCATCACCACCAACACCATAGGAATAGCCGTTTTCAATGCGGCACCTGCGATACGCAGCTTGGATAACCCCGCTGCCTGCATCACCACCAACTCACTACTGGTGGCTAAACTTCCCAGCCCAATAAGAGCGCCAATTAACGCCGCCATCGGGAAAAAAACCGCAATTTCAACCGGCATTTTAAGCACAACAAAGTAGGCGGCAGCCCAGACATCGTAAGTGCCGTGGCCAACAGCTTTCATCTGCTCGACGAACTTAATAATGCTGCTTAAACCAATCAAAACAAACATACTGAGAAACGTTGCAGCAAAAATAGTTTTACCTATATAGCGATCTAAAATACCCATAATTCGTCATTCCGTTTTAAATACAGTTACTGAGTTTATTGAACAGATTTAGCTTTCCGCAGAGTAAATTTACTCAATGCCCCTAAACTCTGCAGATGCAGGATAATCCCTGTACATAAGAAGATAAGTTGCACAACCCAAATACTTAATACCGGCAAAGATCCCTCTTCAATAAAACTTTTTGCCGTGCTGAGCAGTAAAAAGTAAGTTAAATAGAGCGCCAGAGCAGGCAGTAGTTTTGCATATCGCCCCTGGCGCGGATTGACTCTTGCTAACGGCACCGCCATGAATGTCAGTAATAAAATTGACAGTGGAATAGCAATCCGCCACTGCAGTTCAGCTTGCTGTTTAAGATCGCTTGCGCCAAGCAACATTTCCGTTGGCAGCGCATCAACATCACGCGCTTTACTTTGCACTTCACGGTTAGCTATATGCACGTCATAGCGTGCAAATGTACTGTTATCAAATTCATGTTGTCCGACAACACCCGCATAGCGCTGCCCATTAAAAAGACTTAACCAGGTACCATCTTTTTTATTGTCAACCTGCCCGGTTAATGCCGTTAATACCGAAGGGACAGCCCCCGGCTCCTGCGGCCAATGTGCGGCAAATATTTTTTCTAATTTTTGCCCCTGCTTGTATTGTTCGACATAAACCACACCGCCACTTTCTGAGGTTTTATGAAAGCGCCCTTCAATCAAAGTAGCCGTCCCCGCATCCGATTCCGCATTTTCAATAACCGAAATCACTTCATCTTCAGCCAGAGGGGCAAGATATAAACTATTGTAGGCAGCAAACACAAAGGTAAAAAAGGATAATAATAGCGTTGCCTTGAGCGTACTATTAGGGCTATGGCCACATGATGTCATTGCCACCATCTCACTTTCGCTGTGCAGGCGGCCGTGCGCAAACAAAACAGCAATATAAAAACTAATCGGCAACATTAACACAGCCAGCGAGGGTAAATTCAAATACAGCAGGGTCATGACTAAATCGGCTGGAATAACACCATTGATCGCTTGGGCAAGAATAACAATGAACTTTTGGCTGACAAAAATAAGAAGTAAAACAAACAGGACACCAATCTGGCTTTTAAATGTTTCGCGCATAAGATAACGAAGAAGTATCACCTGGCTCTCCAGTGTTAAAAAGATTTCATGAAAGATAGTAAAAGTGCTATTTTGAGTGGATTAAGCAAGCAAATACGGTAAAATCGTTATTTCTATACGTTTAGAAGAATTTTCAAGACCCACATGCTTCTATACCCAAACTATCCCTGAATCTTCATTCAGAGGTAGTTTGGGTACATAATAACTGCATTCTTCTAAAAATAGCACAGTTAATCTAAATAAAATCAATTCAACACAAGGATAGATATGGAATTTTTCGTAAAAAGCGGTAACCCAGAAAAGCAACGTAGCGCCTGTATTGTTGTTGGCGTATTCGAACCCCGCCGTCTATCGCATGCAGGGGAACAGCTTGATGAGATTAGCGAAGGCTACTTAAGTACCCTGTTACGTCGTGGTGATATCGAAGGCAAGGTCGGTCAGGTACTATTTTTACACCATGTTCCCAATGTATTAAGTGAGCGCGTACTACTGGTAGGCTGCGGTAAAGAACGGGATCTGACAGAAACCCAATATAAACAGATTATTGCCAAAACCATTGCGACCTTAAACGAGACTGGCTCGTTAGAAGCTATCTGCTTCCTCTCTGAACTGCACATCAAAGGACGCGATACCTATTGGGCAGTACGTCAGGCGGTGGAAGCGGCGCTCGATTCTCTTTATAGTTTTGATCAATTTAAAACCAATAAAGAAAATACCCGTCGCCCGCTGCGCAAATTAACCTTTAATGTCCCCAGCCGCAAAGAGTTAGCACGTGCAGAGCTGGCGCTGCAGCACGCATTGGCGATAGCCTCAGGTAGTAAAGCCTGTAAAGACTTAGCCAATATGCCGCCCAATATCTGCACGCCGCTGTATCTGGCGGAGCAGGCTCAGGCTCTGGGCAAGCGCTTTGAAAAGATCCGCACTGAAATTATCGACAGCGAGCAGATGGCAGAGCTGCAGATGGACAGCTATTTAGCGGTAGCGAAAGGCTCAGCGCACCCGGCTTACATGTCATTAATGCATTACAACGGCGCTTGTAGCGAGCAAAAACCGATTGTCCTGGTCGGCAAAGGGCTGACCTTTGACTCCGGCGGTATCTCTTTAAAACCGGGCGCAGGAATGGATGAGATGAAATATGATATGGGCGGCGCGGCCAGTGTTTTTGGCGCAATGAAAGCCATTGCCAAACTTAACCTGCCCATTAATGTGATCGGCATTTTAGCGGGCGCTGAAAATATGCCCGCAGGCAACGCGTATCGCCCGGGTGATATTTTAACGACTATGTCAGGGCAAACAGTGGAAGTATTAAATACTGATGCGGAAGGACGTTTGGTCTTATGTGATGTATTGACTTACGTTGAGCGCTTCCAGCCTGAATGTGTTGTTGATATCGCGACCTTAACGGGCGCCTGTATTATGGCGCTAGGTCACCATATCAGCGGCTTAATGACGCCACATAAAGGGCTGGCACATGAATTGTTAACTGCATCCAACCAATCGGGTGATAAAGCATGGCAACTGCCGATGGATGATGAGTTCCAGAAACAGCTGGATAGCCCGTTTGCAGATATGGCCAATATCGGCGGGCGCCCGGCTGGTACTATTACAGCGGCCTGTTTCCTCTCCCGTTTTACTAAAAATTATAATTGGGCGCATTTAGATGTGGCGGGGACAGCGTGGCGAACAGGTGCTAATAAAGGTGCGACGGGTCGCCCTGTATCATTATTAACGCAGTTTTTGATAAACCGCAGTGAAAGTGAAACAACTGAAGCAACGAACTAAGCGATATTGACAGAATGAGCCAGGTTATTTTTTATATACTGCAGGAAAAACCGCAAAATGAGCGTTCACTGGTGAGCGCTCATTTTGCCTGCGCTTGTTCTATTGCCGCTTTTTTTTATTTACAAAATAAAAAAGTCTTTATTTATACCGACAATCAGCAGGATGCTTTTTCTGTGGATGAGTATTTATGGCAGTTTAATGGTGACAGCTTTGTCCCCCATAACCTGCTCGGTGAAGGTCCGCGTTACGGCACGCCCGTTGAAATAAGCTGGCAGGCACCGACACATCCGCGCCAGATATTAATTAACTTAAGTGTTAACGTACCTGATTTTGCAATTAATTTTCAGCAGATTATCGATTTTGTGCCATTTATAGAGCCATTGAAAAAAGCAGCACGAACGCGCTACAGTACCTATAAAAAGATGGGACTGACACTTTCTACTCAAACAGTTGAAAATGCAGAGACTGCTGAGTCAACCAACAAAACAGAAGATTAAAAGATGGAAAAAACATACAACCCAAGCGCTATCGAACAAAAAAACTACAAAAAGTGGGAAGAAAAAGGTTATTTCAAACCCCATGGTGACAGCAGTGCCGAGAGCTACTGCATCATGATCCCACCGCCAAATGTTACCGGCAGCCTGCACATGGGTCATGCATTCCAGGATACTATCATGGATACTCTGATTCGTTATCAGCGCATGCAGGGCAAAAACACCCTGTGGCAGATGGGCACAGATCATGCTGGCATCGCCACGCAAATGGTTGTTGAACGTAAATTAGCCGCTGAAACCGGACAAACACGTAAAGATCTTGGTCGGGATGCCTTTATCGAAAAAATCTGGGAATGGAAAGCGGAGTCTGGCGATAATATCTCTCAGCAGCTGCGCCGTTTAGGGACCTCGGTTGATTGGGATCGTGAACGTTTCACCATGGACGACGGGCTTTCTCTGGCAGTAAAAGAGGTCTTTGTTAACCTTTATAACGACGGCCTTATCTACCGGGGTAAACGTCTGGTTAACTGGGATCCTAAACTGCATACCGCCATTTCAGACTTGGAAGTGGAAAATAAAGATGTTAAAGGCTCCATGTGGCATTTCCGCTACCCGCTGGCTGATGGCGTAAAAACCGCCGATGGCAAAGACTATTTAGTGGTGGCAACAACGCGTCCTGAAACCATGCTCGGCGATACGGCCGTTGCCGTAAACCCGGAAGACCCTCGCTATAAAGATCTAATCGGCAAAGAGATCCTGTTGCCTTTTGTTAATCGCCGTATTCCCATTATCGCAGATGAACATGCAGATATGGAAAAAGGCACGGGCTGCGTAAAAATCACGCCAGCACATGACTTCAACGATTATGAAGTGGGTAAACGCAATAAACTGCCGATGATCAACGTCTTAACCTTTGATGCCTGTATTCGCAGTGAAGCGGAAGTATTTAACAGCAACGGTGAAAAAAGCACCGAGTATAGCAGCGAACTGCCAGGCCAATTTCAGGGGTTAACCCGTGAAGAAGCGCGTAAATCAGTGGTCAGTTCACTGGATGCGTTAGGTTTATTGGAGGAGGTCAAGGCGCATGATCTGACTATTCCTTACGGCGATCGCGGTGGTGTGGTTATCGAGCCAATGCTTACAGACCAATGGTATGTACGCGTGGCACCGCTGGCAGAAACAGCCAAAGAAGCGGTGGCCAATGGCGACATAGAGTTTGTGCCCAAACAGTACGAAAACATGTACAACTCGTGGATGAATGATATCCAGGATTGGTGCATCTCACGTCAACTTTGGTGGGGACATCGTATTCCGGCCTGGTACGACGAAGCGGGCAAAGTTTATGTTGGCCGTGATGAAGCAGAAGTGCGCAGCAAACATGATTTAGGCGATGATATCGTTCTACGCCAGGATGATGATGTCTTAGATACCTGGTTCTCATCGGGTCTGTGGACATTCTCAACCTTAGGCTGGCCGGAAAAAACCTTAGATCTTAAAACCTTTCACTCCACCGATGTATTGGTAACAGGTTTTGACATCATTTTCTTCTGGGTTGCGCGCATGATCATGATGACCATGCACTTTATGAAAGATGAAAACGGCAAACCCCAAGTTCCCTTTAAAACCGTTTATGTCACCGGCCTTATCCGCGATGAAAATGGCGATAAAATGTCTAAATCAAAAGGTAACGTGCTTGATCCGCTGGATATGATAGACGGTATAGATCTCGAAAGTCTGGTAGCTAAACGTTGTGGCAATATGATGCAGCCACAACTGGCGGCTAAAATTGAACAGGATACGCGCAAGACGTTTGCCGATGGCATTGAAGCACACGGTACTGATGCACTGCGCTTTACCCTGGCTGCCATGGCGTCCACGGGCCGCGATATCAACTGGGATATGAACCGTCTGGAAGGTTACCGCAACTTCTGTAATAAATTATGGAATGCCAGCCGCTATGTATTAATGAGTAGCGAAGAGCAGGACTGTGGTTTCTCAGGTAACAGTGAGATGGAATTTAGTTTAGCGGATCGCTGGATCCAGGGGCAATTACAGACCACCATCAAAGAGTTCCGTCATGCTCTTGATACCTTCCGTTTCGATATCGCCGCGAATATTTTATATGAATTCACCTGGAGTCAATTCTGTGGCTGGTATTTAGAGCTCACAAAACCGGTTTTATTCAAAGGCAGCGAAGCACAGCAGCGTGGTACGCGCCATACTCTGATCACTGTACTGGAAACATTACTGCGCGTTGCCCACCCTATGCTGCCGTTTATGACCGAAGAGATCTGGCAGCGTGTTAAAGGGGTAACAGGACAGGATGGTGATACTATTATGCTCCAGCCCTACCCTGAATATAATGAAAGTCTGGTTGATAAGAAGGCGATCGAGGATCTTGAGTGGGTCAAACAGGTCATAGTTGCAGTAAGGAATATCCGTGGCGAAATGGATATCAGCCCGAAAACACCGCTTAATTTATTAGCTAAAAATGCATCTGAAATTGATCAGCGCCGTTTCAGCGAAAATGAAGCCTTCTTAGCCGCCCTTGCCAAACTTGAAAGCGTCACTGTGCTGCAGGAAGGCCAGGAGATACCGGTTTGCGCAACGGCATTCGCCGGTGAACTTGAGCTGTTGATCCCAATGGCGGGGTTAATTGATACGGAAGCTGAGCTGACACGCCTGAATAAACAACTGGAAAAAACGTTCAAAGAGTTACAAAAGATATCCGGCAAGCTAAGTAATGAGAAATTTGTTGCCAACGCCCCGCAGGCGGTTATTAGTAAAGAGCGTGCAAAGCAAGCTGAGTTACAGGTAACCTGCGACAAATTGAATGAACAGATAGCCACCATCAAGGCGCTGTAATTTAATTTATCTTTAAAGATACACGATAAAAAAAGGATCGTTTGTATTGTAAGCGATCCTGCTTTTATCTCTTTTCATCGGTTCTTACGGTGATCATGATTACCTTCCACTGACAACAGATACCCGAACATCTATACTGTGCATTATAAGATCACCAATTAAAGGGGCTATCATGCGACATTTTATCACTTTTGCCTCTCTCATTTATTGTTCATTGACTTATGCTCAAATAACAAAAATTATCGTATGGGATAGCGTTTATAATAACCCGACATCTATTATGATGGATTATTTGCACAGAGCATTACAGGTAACTGAAGCTGAATACGGTAGTTACGAATTAGTTAAATCTGTTGAAATGGAACAGGGACGCTCATTACTTGAAATCGCTAAACAGAAAAATTCAAAACTTGATGTAGCAAGTTATGCAACAACGAGCGAACGGGAAAAACTGGCTATCCCTATCCGTATTCCCATGCTGAGCAGCCTGATGGGCTACCGACTCTGTTTAATTAAAGAAAATAGACAAGCTCTTTTTGATGGGATTAAAAATAAGCAACAGTTAATCGACAAACAGATCACGATTGGTCAGCATCAGGATTGGCCCGACACCACTATTTTGCGCGCCAATAATATTTCAGTACAGACGACGCACAAGAAGAGCCTCCTATTTCAACAGCTTGATCGGGGAAGATTTGACTGTTTCAGCCGGGGGGCGAGTGAGATTTATGCTGAGTATTTGCAATATCGCACACAGGGGATCGCTATTGAAAATAACTTGCTTATCTATTATCCATTACCCAACTTTCTGTTTGTCAATAAATCTCGTCCGCTGCTCGCGCAGCGCCTGCAATTAGGTTTAGAGCGGTTAATCGCATCAGGTGAATTTGATACGATTTTTGAACGTGTATACGCACCGATAATAGCGGATTTAAAACTACCTGAACGGACAGTTATTAACTTACATAATCCAACACTTTCAGAAGAAACAATTAGGGCGATAGAATCGTCAGCACAAAGATTTAGAGATAATTATTTACTAAGGCCCGCAATGCAGAGGAGATCGCAATGAAAAAATTACTGCTCCTATTTTTATTACTCGCCGCTCACAGTCAGTTCAGTTACGCGAAAATAACGACCATAACAACATGGAAAACAACAACAAATGATGACGGGATTATAAAACAACTGCTCTACCGCGCGCTGGAAATAACCCGGAAAGAGTATGGTGATTATGAACTTGTTGTCTCAAATGAGATGGGCCAGGATCGCGCCCTTCGCGAGCTTGCAAATAATCAGCTGAATTTAGCGCACTTTGTAGCGACAGCCGAACGGGAAACACAAGCAATTCCTGTCCGTATGCCAATAATGCAGGGCCTGCTCGGCTACCGTTTATGTTTAATCAGAGAGGACAATCAGGGTAAATTTGACAATATAACGAATAAACAACAATGGATAGACAAAAATATCATTATCGGCCAGCATCATAATTGGCCCGATACTAAGATATTACAAAGCAATGGCTTAAATGTACAAACCACTTATAAAACTGAACTATTATTTCAGCAGCTGGCGAAGCGCCGCTTAGATTGTTTTTCCCGGGGGATAAATGAAATTGCTTATGAGCAGCTTAGCCATAAATCACTGGGGCTGGCCATAGAAAAGAATATCGTTATGCACTATATGCTGCCGCAGTTCTTTTTCGTTAACCCCGCCAACCCGCAGTTAGCAGAGCGCCTGCAACTTGGCTTAACGCGTCTGCAAAAAACAGGGGAAACAGATAAGCTCTTTGATAGCTATTACCGGGAACTTATCAAGCAATTAAATCTTCAACAAAGAGTATTTATTGAGCTGCACAACCCGACGCTATCACAAGCAACGATTGACGCCCTGCAGGTACCTGCAACGCGCTTTAAAAAAAACTATTTGTCAGCGCGCAAAAACAGATAAATAAATTTAATCATAAGCAACGCTTTTTAGCAGTCTGTCCATCGCCCGGTAGGAAAGAGATTCAGTAAGGTGTTCACGCTGCACTGTTTCGCTGGCGGCTAAATCGGCAATGCTGCGCGCCACCTTCAATAAACTATGCCAGGCCCGTATGGATAACCCCATCCTATTAATGGCGCCTTCCAGAAACTCTGCATCGGCAACAGTTAATTGACAAAATTGAGCAATCTCCTGAGTGCTTAAAGCATGATTTAACTTTCCCTGACGAGCCCATTGCAGCGCCCTCGCCTGCTCGATGCGCACTTTTATCTGCGCGCTATTTTCACTTTTTAGCTGCCCACCTGTCTGCGATAAAGCCAGCATCCCTTTGGGCAATAATGGCACCATAATAGACAGGGCAAAACGATCTAAAAATGGCCCGGATAAACGCCCCAGATAGCGCAGTATCTGATCCGGTGTACTGCGCCGCAGCTCCCCGCTTATATGACCACAGGGGCTCGGGTTCATCGCGCCAATCAACTGAAAATCAGCAGGAAAGGTCACTTGATTGGCAGCACGCGAAATAGTCACCTCCTTGGTTTCCAGAGGTTGGCGCAGACTATCGAGTACTGCGCGGGGAAATTCAGGCAATTCATCAAGAAAGAGAACACCGCGATGCGACAGTGATATTTCGCCCGGCTTAGGCTTTCCGCCGCCCCCGACCAATGCAACGGAAGAGGCACTATGATGCGGCGCACGATAGGGAGGCTGATACCAATCATCGCGTTGTTTGCCGCACACCGAATAGATAGCGGCGGTTTGCAGTGCATCGCGCTCAGTGAGTTTGGGCAGCAGGCTCATAAATCGCTCCGCCAGCATGCTCTTCCCCGTTCCCGGCGGCCCCACTAAGAGCAAATTATGACCGCCGACAGCGGCTATTTCGAGCACCCGTTTGGCCTGCTCTTGTCCTAACACATCGCTCATATCCGGGAAATTTTCAGCTTTTCCCGCAGGCGTTGCTATTGCTTCAGGTAATTTCTGCGTTCCCTGTAAAAACGCGCAGACATCAATAAGGTTGGCCGCCACAAAGGCTTTTACACCGGTTAAAGCACTTTCATTTTGGTTCCCCGCGCAGATAATTAAACTGCGCTTTTTCTCTTTCGCCGCTAGCGCGCAGGGAATAACACCATCAACGGCGCGCAGTTCACCTGACAGTGCCAGCTCAGCAAAGTATTCAAAGTGTTCAGTGTCTGTCTTTGCAATCTGCTCAGAGGCGATCAAGATCCCCAGTGCAATAGCCAGATCAAAACGGCCTCCTTCTTTGGGCAGATTAGCCGGCGCCAGATTCACTGTGATCCTTTTACTGGGAAACTTAAAATTGCTATTAATTATTGCACTGCGCACCCTTTCTTTTGCCTCTTTCACCGAGGTTTCCGGCAGCCCTACTAAGGAAAAACTAGGCAATCCAGTTCCCAGATGCACTTCCACCAGCACCTCGGGTGCATCGACGCCCAATAATGCGCGGCAGCATATACTTGCTAATGCCATAATTTATCCTTTGTTTTTAACTACTAAGCAATTTTAATATAACGCATTCTAGTATAGGCAAGCAGCAGCAGATAGCTGACAACCCTGTCTCAAAAGAGCAATTAACCCTCAAAAAAAGGATTTTTCCAAGTGGTTTTATTGTAAAAAAAAAGGCGCGGGTTGATTTCTGTCGAAAAATGTGACAAAGGTTGAGAAAGTTCCTGATTTTTGCTATAAAGATGCACTTTTTTCAAAACTCAGTATTGATTATTTTGCAGATTTCACAGTTAACAAGCAACGATCAACCTTCACTAAATTCAGGAAGAAAATAATGAATGGTGCCCATTTTATTGTGCAAGCATTAAAACAAAAAAATATAAGCCAGGTATTCGGTTATCCGGGAGGGGCGATTATGCCGCTCTACGATGCGCTTTATGACGGCGGTTTAGATCACCTTTTGTGTCGCCACGAACAGGGTGCGGCAATGGCAGCAATAGGTTATGCACGTGCTACAGGTAAAGTCGGCGTCTGTATCGCAACCTCTGGCCCCGGCGCCACTAACCTGATTACCGGACTTGCAGATGCGTTACTTGACTCTATTCCTATCGTTGCCATTACCGGACAAGTGTCCAGCAATTTAATTGGTACCGATGCTTTTCAGGAAGTGGATGTGCTCGGGCTTTCACTCGCTTGTACCAAGCACAGTTTTATGGTGCAAAGCCCCGAACAATTAGGACCAATTATTGAACAGGCTTTTATGATCGCAAGATCAGGTCGCCCGGGGCCGGTTTTAATTGATATTCCGAAAGATATTCAACTGGCCGAGATGCCTGAACTTTCTTCACTGCAAGTGCTTGCGACAAAAAACAAGTTACGTTTCCCAATCAATGCTTCTTTAATAAGACAGGTCAGAGAGACGATAAAATTAGCCAGCAAACCGCTTCTCTATGTGGGTGGTGGTGTCGGTATGGCTAATGCCACTCAGGAACTGCGTAACTTTATTCAATACACCTATATTCCAAGTGTCTGTACCCTGAAAGGAATTGGCGTGATTGCACATGATTCTGAATACTTTATGGGAATGGTCGGCATGCACGGCAGTAAAGCAGCCAACTTTGCCATTCAGGAGTGCGATCTGCTGATTGCTGTTGGCGCGCGCTTTGACGATCGCGTAACAGGTAAGCTCGATGAATTCGCCAGTAATGCAAAAGTGATTCACCTTGATATTGATGCGGCAGAAATAGATAAATTACGCCTTGCGGATCTGGCCATTACAGATAACCTGAAAGAGGTGTTACCCGCCATTGAGGTAGAAACTTTTATCAGCGCCTGGCAAAAACGTATATTAACCATGAAAAAAGAGTTTGCTAACCGCTATGATCACCCGGGCGAAGCCATTTATGCCCCGGCTATGCTACGCCAGCTCGCCGAGATGAAACCTGCCGATACAGTTATCTGCAGCGATGTAGGACAGCATCAGATGTGGGTCGCACAGCATATGTTTGTGGATCGTCCGGAAAACCATATCTCAAGCTCCGGCTTAGGCACTATGGGTTTTGGTATCCCTGCAGCGGTCGGCGCGCAGGTTGCGCGCCCCGATGACACAGTGATAGTCGTTTCCGGTGACGGCTCTTTTATGATGAATGTGCAGGAGCTCGGCACTATCAAGCGCAAAAAATTACCCATTAAAATATTGCTCATTGATAACCAGCGTTTGGGCATGGTCCGTCAGTGGCAAAAACTCTTCTTTGATGGCCGTTATAGCGAAACTATCCTGACTGACAATCCCGATTTTGTAACGCTTGCCAGTGCCTTTGATATACCGGGGGAAACGATTGTAATAAAAAGTCAATTACAGGGGGCGTTAACGCGTTTACTGGAAAGTAAAGGCGCGTACCTCTTACACGTTTCCATTTCCGAAGAGGAAAATGTATGGCCACTGGTTCCACCGGGCGCGGCAAATGATCAGATGATGGAGAGTTTACAATGAAATATTTAGTGATTATTCAGGCGGATAATAGCCCTGAACTGTTAGAGCGTCTGCTGCGTGTCTGCCGTCATCGGGGGTTTCTGGTGCAAAAAATGAATGCGGAAACAACAGAAAATGAAAAATCATTACACGTCACCTTGACGGTTTGCAGTGAGCGCCCTGTCAGCTTATTAAGCAAGCAGCTTGAAAAAATATTTGGTATTACGCAAGTCGCCGCATTAGGGCAGGAAAAAGCAATTAAAGCGAGCGCGTAAAGGGCATAACGGTTAATAAGAATATTGTGTAAGCCAAGCTTATCTGCTTTACTTCATACACTCATTTTTTTCAGATAAATACAAGCGAACTGTCTTAACCCAAAACAGATCGTATGATTGCTAAGATTAAGGAAATAAAATGCCAGACTATCGTTCTAAAACATCCACACATGGCCGCAATATGGCCGGAGCACGTGCGCTATGGCGCGCAACAGGCGTCAAAGATGATGATTTCGGTAAACCTATTATCGCCATCGCCAACTCCTTTACCCAATTCGTCCCAGGCCATGTACATTTAAAAGATATGGGCCAGTTAGTGGCAGGCGCAGTTGAAGCAGCTGGCGGTATCGCTAAAGAATTCAATACGATAGCTATTGATGACGGGATAGCGATGGGACACTCAGGGATGTTATACAGCCTGCCCTCACGCGACTTAATCGCTGACTCCATCGAATATATGGTTAACGCACATTGCGCAGATGCCATCGTTTGTATCTCTAACTGTGACAAAATCACCCCGGGAATGCTGATGGCATCGCTGCGTTTAAACGTACCGGTTATTTTTGTTTCCGGCGGGCCGATGGAAGCGGGTAAAACCAAACTTTCAGATCAAATCATTAAACTGGATCTGGTTGATGCCATGGTGATGGGGCCTGATAAAAACGTCTCTGATGAAGATTTAGCCAAGGTTGAACGCAGCGCCTGTCCAACCTGCGGCTCCTGCTCAGGTATGTTCACCGCTAACTCCATGAACTGCTTAACTGAAGCATTAGGTTTATCGCTTCCGGGTAACGGCTCAATGCTGGCCACCCATTCAGATCGTGAACAGCTGTTTTTAGATGCCGGCAAACGTATCGTTGAAATTACTAAACGTCATTACGAGCAGGATGACTACTCTGTCCTGCCGCGCGCAATCGCCTGTAAAGCTGCCTTTGAAAACGCCATGGCACTGGATATCGCCATGGGCGGTTCAACCAATACGGTATTACATCTGTTAGCCTGCGCGCAGGAAGCGGGTGTTGATTTCACGGTAAGTGATATGGACGCCATGTCGCGCCGTATTCCACAGCTTTGTAAAGTCGCACCTTCCACACCGCTATACCATATGGAAGATGTGCACCGCGCAGGTGGTGTGATGGCAATTTTAGGCGAGTTAGACCGTGCCGGTTTCTTAAACAGCGAAATCCCGACTATCATCAGCCCAACCATGAAAGCGCAACTGGCAAAATACGATATTATGCAAACCAATGATCAGGCGATTATTGATTTTTACCGCGCAGGTCCCGCCGGAATCCGCACCACGCAAGCCTTTAGTCAGTCTTGTCGTTGGGATACAGTGGATAACGATCGCGCGGATGGTTGTATTCGTTCATTAGCACATGCATATAGCACTGAAGGCGGCCTCGCTGTTTTATTTGGTAATATGGCTGTAGATGGCGCGGTGGTTAAAACTGCGGGCGTTGATGATGACAACCTGACCTTTACTGGTCCGGCTAAAATTTATGAAAGCCAGGATGATGCTGTTGCCGCGATTTTAGGTGGAAAAGTGGTTGCAGGTGATGTCGTCGTTATTCGTTACGAGGGCCCGCAAGGTGGCCCTGGCATGCAGGAGATGCTCTATCCGACCAGTTACCTGAAATCCATGGGGCTGGGTAAAAAATGTGCGTTAATCACTGACGGGCGTTTCTCTGGCGGCACCTCAGGTTTGTCAATCGGTCACGTTTCACCGGAAGCTGCCGCAGGCGGTGTTATCGGTTTAATTGAAAATGGCGATATTATTGATATCAATATTCCGACACGGACAATGAACCTGAAAGTATCTGATGAACTGTTAGCAGAGCGTCGCATTAAACAAGATGTAATGGGCTGGAAACCTGTTGATCGTATCCGTCCGATTTCTGCCGCTTTAAAAGTGTATGCTTTGATGGCAACCTCTGCGGACAAGGGTGCGGTTCGCGATCTCTCTAAGCTTAAATAAAAGTTTTCCCGTTTAACGAGCTAAATAAAAAGCCGCATGATTTTCAATCACGCGGCTTTTTTAATAGCTATTTATTGCCTGTGCTAATTCAATTTTTTTACACTATCCCGTTCAACTAAAGTCGGCTCTAAATGAATAGCCAGATTGGTTTCTCTATGGCTTTGAATCTGATCTAATAGAGTATCGAACGCTTTGCGTCCTAAATTAAATTTTGGCTGATGAATTGTGGTTAACGAGGGGGTGATAAACTTCGCCAGACTGATATCATCATAGCCGATAATCGACAGATCCTCAGGAACTGCTATGCCGTGTTTATTGGCGGTATTGATAACCCCCATCGCCATCATATCATTACAGACAAACAGCGCAGTGGGCATCTCACCTGACGCTAAAATAGTTTCAAACGCCTCCTTACCGCCTGCGCACTCAAAATTGCCAAATGCATGCCACGCTTCATTGATTTCTAGCCCCGCTTCCTGCATGGCCATAAGGTAACCGGCAAAACGCTCGAAGGTGGCCTGTTTATCACGAGGGCCGCTGATACAGCCGATTTTAGTATGGCCTTTATTGATCAGATACTGAGTTGCTAAATAACCACCATGGCGGGAGTTATCTTTTATTTTATCGCAGGGGAAATTGGTTTCGCCGCAATCCATCACCACAGTGGGTACAGGTTTATGGCGCGAAAATATATTGACATTCTGGCTGGCTATCTCGTCACTGAGCAGCAATAGCCCGTCAACTTGTTTCTGTAAGAGCATATCAATATTGAAATTGAGGCGTTGCAGATCCCCTTCGGTATTGCATAAAAGTAGATTATAACCCTGCTCATAACAGCGCCGCTCAACCCCCTTTACTACTTCAGCAAAAAAAGGGTTAGTGGATGTGGTCACCAGCATACCGAAGGTGCGGGTGTTTTTTAGTTTTAAACTGCGCGCCAGTGCCGAAGGCGCATAATTTAGCTCTTCAACCGCACTCATCACCCGCTCGATAATATCTGCGCTGACATAGCGGGTTTTATTAAGGGCATGACTTACCGTTGAAGTAGAGACGCCCGCATGTTTTGCCACATCTTTGATAGTCGCCATTCTCTTATTTTATCCTTATAAAATCTCTGCTTGAGCATCTGCGTTAATAAGAAAGTTATCGACCATCTTCCGATAGGGTATTGAACTTTGCGCGCCAACGCCACAGACCGTAATAGCAGCAGCTGCATGCGCAAAACGGACAGCATCCGCTAAGCTCGCACCTTCTAATAATAATGTCAGCAGTGCGCCGTTAAAAGTATCACCGGCGGCCGTTGTATCGACCGCTTTTACCCGAAAGCCTTGGATCTGCTGACCTTTACCATTTTCACTAACCCACACTCCCTGACTGCCTAAAGTAATCATAACAAGCTTTATCCCTTTGTTATGCAGCTTATCTGCAGCCAATTGCGCCGACGCCATATCTTTAACTTCAATACCGGTGAGCTGCTGTGCTTCGGTTTCATTGGGGGTGATTATATCAACAAGCTGCAATAAATCATCCGTTAGCGGCTGCGCAGGTGCCGGATTAAGGACCACTTTAGTGCCTGCTTCTGCGGCTATTTTGGCCGCACTTATAATCGTTTCCAGCGGTATTTCTAACTGCATCAATAACATATCGGCATCACGAATCAAATGAGCATGCGGCAGCAGACGCTCAGCCGTTAAACAGCTATTGGCTTCCGCTGAGATACAGATACTATTTTCACCATTGCTGGCGACCTGAATCATAGCAATTCCGGTGGGTTTATTTTTTTCAACCATTAGCGCATCAATATTGATGCCGTCTTTGGCAAATGCCTGACGGATATTGATACCAAAACTGTCATCTCCCACACAGGCGATAAACGCCACATCCGCGCCAAGACGCGCCGCAGCGACAGCCTGATTCGCCCCTTTGCCGCCGGGAATAACACAATAGCCCTGCCCATGTAATGTTTCTCCGGGGCGGGGGAACGCGGGAACCTGCAGAACATGATCTGCATTGACACTGCCCAGAACGACTAATTTATTCATAATATTGACCACTTTTTAAATTTAACGGCTTTAAGAAGAGAAAGCTGAGCTGCAATAATCAGCTCAGCTTTCTCACTTACGGCTTATTTAACCACCATCATTAACGGTACCGGAATGTTTTTCGCTACCGTTTTACCTTTGAGCAGTTGCACAGCAGAGTCGACGCCAATCTCGCCAATCAGGCCGGGTTGCTGCGCAATCGTTGCGCCTAACAGACCGCGTTTAACCGCGGCGATACCGTCATCTGTGCCGTCAAAACCGACAATTAAAATCTTTTTACCGGATGCCTGAACAGCGCGGATAGCGCCTAATGCCATTTCATCATTTTGCGCAAAGACAGCCTGCGTATTAGGTTTAGAGGTGAGTATGTTTTCCATTACATTAAGCCCTTTAGTACGGTCAAAATCAGCCGGCTGACTGGCTAACAGATCCATTTTTTCACTTTTAACTGCATTCATAAAACCTTGTCCGCGTTCACGTGCAGCTGAAGTGCCGGCAATACCTTCGAGCTGAATAACACGTGCACCTTTGCCTATTTTTTCACTGATAAATTTACCGGCCATTTCACCGCCCGCAACATTATCAGAGGCAATATGGGTCACCACATCACCGCGATTTGCCGCTCTATCTAATGTTAACACGGGAATTTTTGCCTGATTGGCCATCTCGATAGCATTAGCGACAGCATCCGAATCGGTGGGGTTAATTAAAATCGCCTGTACACCGCGCACAATAAGATCTTCAACATTAGCTAGCTCTTTGCTCGGATCGTTTTGTGAATCAAGGACAATCAGTTTGTAGCCCAGCTGATCCGCTTTCTTTTCCGCCCCTTCTTTCATTGTTACAAAAAAGGGATTGTTCAACGTTGAAACAACCATAGCAAGCGTATCCTGCGCCATTACATTGGCACTAAAGGACGCCGAGATAACAGCGGCTGAAATTAATGTGGTAATTTTTTTCATTTTTTCTTCCTTCTTATATCACGAGTAATAACGGGGTCGAAGCGATCCCGCCGGCTTTTAAAGTGAGGGTTATTTGTGTTTATTATCAACAAGTACTGCCAGCAAAATAACCGCAGCTTTGACTATCATCTGGTAGTACGACGAAACATCCAGTAAATTTAAAGCGTTATTTAATACGCCAATAATCAGGGCACCGATCAAGGTGCCCATGATCCGACCTTTACCGCCCGCCAGACTGGTTCCGCCGAGCACAACCGCAGCAATGGCATCTAATTCATAACCCATACCGGCGGTTGGCTGCGCCGATGATAAGCGTGAGGTGATAATAATACCGGCCAATGCTGATAATAATCCGCAGATTGAATAGACAGCTATCTTGATACGATCGACATTGATGCCCGATAACAGGGTTGCCGATTCATTGCCGCCAAGGGCGTAAATATAACGTCCGAATCGGGTATGGTTAAGCAGATACCAGATTCCCGCAAAAACCCCCACCATCAGCCAGACGGGAACGGGAATGCTCAGCAGATAGCCCGTACCAAACCAGGCAAAAGAGTCTGCCACATCCGTAAAACCGGTGGAAATTGGCCGGCCGTCGGTATACACCATAGTGACACCACGCAACAGGGTCATGGTAACCAGGGTGGCAATAAAGGCCTGCACTTTTCCCTTGGCGATAATAACCCCCGCCAGCGAGCCGAGCGCAGCCCCCCCTGCTAATGAAACGGGCACAGCAATCAAAACAGGTATTTCCATGCTTATCATGCTGGCGGCAAAAGCGCCGCACAATGCCAAAGTAGAGCCGACACTTAAATCGATACCGGCGGTCAATATCACTAAAGTCATGCCGGCAGCCAGAATGGCAATAACAGATGTCTGACGAAGAATATTAAGAAGGTTGTCCACAGTGAAAAAATATTCGTTCATGAACGACACGATAAAAATCAGCACAATTAATGCGATCAATGATTTTTGCTCAATAAGCCATTGTTTATTGAGCAGACCCGTCGCTGGCGAAATGGCCGGGCTGTTGCTAACTTTGTTATTCATGCTGTTTTCTCCATAATATGGTGGCCAAAGGCGCAAGCCATTAGTTTTTCCTGATCGGCATCAATTGCCATAAATTCACCGCTGATCCGCCCCTGATGCATCACCAGAATACGATCGCTCATGCCTAATACTTCCGGCATTTCTGAAGAGACGAGAATAATGCTCATCCCCTCCTGCTTAAACTGATTGATAAGCTGGTAGATCTCTTTTTTCGCTCCGACATCAACGCCGCGTGTCGGTTCATCAAGGATCAAGACCTTAGGCCGGGTCATCAGCCCTTTGGCAATGGCTACTTTTTGCTGATTGCCGCCGGACAAATTACCTATAATCTGATCTTTTGAAGGCGTTTTAATATTAAATAAGCGGATAAAATCATCCACGGCAGTGGCTTCAGCGCTATGGTCTAACTGCAGTCCTTTAGATAACTGCTTTAATGCGCATAGCGACATATTTTCTTTAACTGACAGCCCAAGGATAAGGCCGTCACCTTTACGATCTTCAGAGATATAAGCAATGCCATTAGCAAGCCCTTCCTGAGGTGTGCGCGGATCAATCACTTTACCTGCCAGTAATATTCGCCCGGCACTGCGTGGCAAGGCCCCATAAATCATTTTCATTAATTCACTTCGCCCGGCGCCCATCAAACCTGAAATACCTAATATTTCACCATGGTCCAATGTAAAACTGATATCGTGCAGATCCACTCCCGATAAATTTTTAACTTCCAGACAACGGGTTCCATGGTTACACTCAATGCGCGGGTATTGCTCATCCAGGCGACGCCCCACCATCAGTTCAATTAAGGTATCCTGATCTGTCTGTGCAACGGGCCTCTGCGCAATAAATTTGCCGTCACGCAGCACGGTAATATCATCGCAAATCTCAAAAATTTCTTTTAAACGATGCGAGATATAAACGATCCCGTAGCCTGCTTCACGCAGCTCATTAATCACAGTAAAGAGTGATGCAGTTTCAGTATCAGTGAGTGCATCGGTCGGCTCATCCATAATGATAACCTGAGACTTGAATGACAGCGCTTTGGCTATCTCCACCATCTGCTGCTCACCAAGACTGAGTTCGCCGAGTAACTGTGAAGGTTTATGCTTAACATTTAAGCGATCCAGCAATATTTTCGCTTCATCGAACATGACAGACCATCTGATTGCGCCGAACGCATTGGTTATTTCCCGGCCCAAAAAGATATTTTCTGCAATGGTCAGCTCAGGAATAAGGTTAAGCTCCTGATGAATAATACTGATACCAGCTTCCTGTGAATGCCGTGGGCCGGTAAAATGCACACGTTTATTTTCGTAAAATATTTCACCTTCATCTAAAGAGTAGATACCGGTCAGCACTTTCATGAGTGTTGATTTCCCGGCACCATTCTCTCCCATCAGCGCCATCACCCTACCCGGGTAAACGTTTAAAGATGCATTATCCAAGGCTTTTACGCCGGGAAATGATTTATGAATACCTTTCAATTCTAAAATGGGCTGATTCATGTCCGATCCTTAACAATTGTTTACACGCAGAGACTAAAAAACGACGCCGGCCTGAAAAATAACATTCGCATAAGGGGTGCATTCCCCCGTACGCACAACGGCTTTGCTATTTTCGCTACGCTTTTTAAACGCCTCGTGACTGATATAAGAAACCGTAATTTCCTTAGCCTGTTTCTGCTCTTGCGCAATAAGCTTAAGCAGTGCCTCATGGAGTTCTGGACTGACCTGCTGGAATTCACTGGCTAAGATAACGCCGGTTATCTGCAGCTCACCAAGAATAACGCTGACCGTATCAATAAATTTAGGAATGCCATGGGTTAACGCCAGATCGATGCGCTGCGTATGATCAGGAACAGGCAATCCGGCATCGCAGATGGTGATCTCATCGAAATGCCCGAGAGAGGCAACCAGGTAAGATAATTCGGCGTTAATTAATGC
>Ga0075011_10000365_pt1 | contig 24283 bp, 24 predicted proteins | sample TARM_MetaG_T_14_FD_72354 | JGI IMG/M metagenome (GOLD analysis project Ga0075011, IMG submission 72354) | Freshwater microbial communities from Pennsylvania, USA, analyzing microbe dynamics in response to fracking - TARM_MetaG_T_14 | ecosystem: Environmental > Aquatic > Freshwater > River... | reverse complement strand
GGACAAGACTGTTGGCGTGGTTCATGTTAGTCAAACGACCGACACCTCAGCCAAGGTTGGTATAACCCTGAATATCTGCGATACCATTAACGACAATGGTGCTGGCGTGGTCTCCTGTGTGCAGAAGGGTGCCGATCTGGCTGCCACTGTTGCCTCTGGTAAGCAGATTGACCTGGATACACCAGCTGGCGCTTCAACTGTAGCTACCGCTACCGATGTAACTGTATTCATGAAGCTTTAATAGCTAACAATACAGTAAAAAAAGACGGCCACCTGGTCGTCTTTTTATTTTAATTTAAAAAAATAGAGTGTATAATTCAACCACAGGAAAATAAGAGAGGTTTGATTAATGACAAAAAACAAAGAAAAATTTCGCAACACAAAAGCATTTAAAATTTTTGATTTTTTTGTTGGTGTTTGTATTTTTTCGTATGCGCTATATCAGATGATGATTGATGGCTATTCTGCAACAAGGGTTTTTGTTATGTTATGTGGCATTGCCTGGATGGGGGTTAGTTATGCAAACAGAAACTCCGCCATTGATAATAAGTTCAAGGGAAAGATCTCTGGCGCTGATAGTGCAAAAGGATAGTAGTTTGTGATTGAGAAGATATCGACACTTAAGTCTTTTGCAAACTCCAAACAGATGCAGTATTTCGATTACTTTTGTGCCATGGCCATTTTTGCATATTCGTTATGGCTTTACTATTGTGGTGATTCGAGTGGAGGAAATCTAAATATCGGAATCTCACTATTGGTTTTGCTTTTGGCTTATGTTAGGCCAGCTATATATATAGAGAAAAAACTAAAAGAAATAATCTCAAGAAGAAACCCTTCTTAGGGTTATTAAATAAAATAAATAAAAGTCGTCAATTGACGACTTTTATTTATTTGTTATACATGTGTTTTTTATTGATGGTGACAATGTTTGTGTTATAATTCAAAAAAATAAAATTAAAATAACAATAATAAGGCATTAAATGTTTAATCTGATTGTAGCAATCATCTCAATAGGAATATTTGCAGCTCTTCTTGGTGCTGGACAATCCTATTTTGATGGAGACAATATTCTCTCTATAAAAGAGAAGAGCAAGATTGATGCCGCCATCACAAAGATGTCTACGTCCATTACTGCTTACAATCTTGGTCGTGGAGATTACCCTCGCTCTCTCTCTGATATTATTCCTGAATACACAAGAAATCCGGTATTGCCGACTGGTCTTGAATGGCAATCACTGTCATTTAACAGTGGAAATGGTGATATTTCGGTCTGTTTCGGCGGCACTGTTAAAGAGTCTGTTTTTCGGGCACTAAAAGAATCCAAGAAAGATGCAGGCGGAGATGTCTTTATTATTGGTAGCAAATGCGGAGATAAAGCTGATGCGGCATTTGATGCATCTGATGTTCGCTCTGTTGTTGTAACCTATACAATTAGATAAGGACATTTATAATGCTTACATTTTTAACAATGATGATTTTGCTTATTGCTGTAGCATCCTCTGTTGGCTACTCAATAATTAGCATGACTCAAGATGTTCAGAAGATTAGCTCTGCCCAGGAAGATAAAAACCTTCTCTCTCAGTGGGAGATAGTAGTCAACAACAACCTAAGGACTTTTACATCGGATAAGATTGTCGCGGCTCCTCTTGGTCGTGAGATTAGTCTTGAACAAGGTGTTTCATATCATTCAATGCCTAAGGGTCTTGGTGTTTCCAGTATTAATGGATTCGGCAGGCCGCTAATTTACTGCCCAATGTCGGACAGAGAAATTCCTGATGGACTATCTTCTACTCATGAGATTCGGGTAGCTGGTTCATCTTATCTTGTTGGGACTCAAAGAGATTATGATGGCAAGGATTATGTTCTGTATTCAGAGCAGACTATGGATCCCAGCATCTCGGGAAAAGGGATTGTGGCATTCATCATCTCTCCGATATCCAGATCTGGAACACTTCCATCTTGTGGAGATGTGGTTTTTAATGCAGACACAGGCAAGTATTTTGTTGATGGCGGTAACATTAAGGTTATTACAAGGCACACTGCACAGGCATCTGAAAATAGAACTATTACCGTAAAAGCATTTGGCGGAAGTGAAGTTTCAGATATTGGAGCCTTAACATCATTCTGGAGCGCTTCAAAACCATCAAGCTTTAATTTGCAACTAGATAGCAACAAAAATGATTATCTTATCTCATCAGATTTGTCATTCACTGGTAGTAAATCAGAATCAAAAAGAGTGACTATTTCTAGTTACGGTGGAACATCATATATTAATGCCGCAGGAAAAGTTAAAATAAAATTTGATGATGTAGATGTTGTTCTTGATGGTGTTTCTCTTGGTAAAAACATAGGCTTGATTGTTAACGGTGGCTCATTGACCATTATAAATTCACTACTATCAGGTCTTGAGATTAATGACTCCAAATTAAGGTTTGGTGGTAACGCATACTTTAATACTCCTGGCTCTGAGCTTGATGCTCCGTTCAAAGCAAGCGAGACTAAGGTATATCAAAAAGAAAAAAATGTATTTGTTGAAACAAACCCATCTGGCGGAATTGTGCTGAACGACTCTAAATGGTCATTTAGCAATGCAGGAATTACATTTACATCAATGGGCTCTATGCATGGAGCGGTAACTCTTGAAAATGGCAGCTCATTTATTGGCAAAGATTCATCAGTTGGCTTCCAGTCTTCCGACTCGTACTCTGCAACCGGTGATAATCTTATTTATATAGATGAATCGTCTATTGGGAATTTTGAAAAGGTAAATTTTGGGATCTCTGACGTTACAAATAGCATTTTCTTCAATAAGGGCAATCTGTACCTAAATGAATCTGTATTTTCAATAAACAAGGAAACAAACGCATCATTTGTCCTGGGTGTTGGTGCTGGAATGTCTGTCTTTAATAGCAAGATTGGAACCAAAGTATCTCATTCAAAGTATGGCGTTGTTGACTTGGGTGGAAGATACATATCTGGAACGGGAACTGATATTTATTCATCAATAGAGTGCTGGAATGGCGATTTATTTAAGTCATCTGTATCAGCTGTTGAGGGATACTCTTCGGCCACAACTGATTTTAATAAAGCATTTAATAAAAGTGTTTGGAGTTGCAATAAATGACTGATTATGTACACACAAGTAAAAGCAGGGATGATCTGCTTGAAGAGTATCTGATTAAGAAAAATCATGTAAAATTGGATGCAATTAGAGCAGCAAGAATGGAACAGGAAATTACAGGCGATAGTCTTGGAACAATCCTGGTTCGAAATGGATTTCTCCGTCATGATGTTTACATTGAGGCGATTCTTCTTGTTACTGACAAAAGCCTTGCTGATGAAGGAATAATTCTACCTCATGTTCCATCAGAACTTTTGAGGGAGCTAAAGGTAAAAATTGCAGCACAGACCATTGAAGCGGTTTATGTTTCAACACTAAGGGATCAGGATGAGGTTAAATATAGGCTAGAGCCTTTCTTTAAAGGAAGGAAAATCATTTTTACTGATGCTAGTGCAGAAAGCATTGATTCATATCTTGAGCAAGTTGAGACTATTAATGATAGTGAGTCATCAGTTCTTGAAAAGATGATTAGAAAAGCCATTACGAGCGGTGTCTCTGATATTCATATTCAGCCAAGACAGTCATCTTATACAGTATTTTTTAGGCATCTCGGTGTAAGGCATATTTTTAAAGAGGGAGATCTTGATGAATATCTTCAATTGGCGGCAAGAATTAAAGACCGATCAAGAATGGACTTGGCAGAAAGACGAATTCCTCAAGATGGCGGATTTAGCATTGAACACGATGGAAGACTGGTAGATCTTCGTGTTGCGGCTGTGCCAACACTCGGTGGAGAAGTTATTGTTATTCGTATTCTTGACCCAGTAAACGCAAACAGAAAGCTTGATGATCTTGGAATAACCAAGCTCAACAACTGGCGAAAGGGCAGCAGTCGTCTAAATGGACTCTGCTTGATTTGTGGTGCAACTGGCTCAGGAAAAACAACTACGCTAAACGGAACAATTAGAGAGCTAGATAGATTTGGCAAGGCCATTTATACAGCAGAAGACCCTGTGGAATACAATATTCCATATATTAGCCAGGTGAATATCAATGAATCTGTTGGTTTGGACTTCTCAAGGGCTCTGAGAGCGTTTATGCGGGCGGATCCCGATATAATCGTACTTGGGGAGATTCGAGATGCCAACACAGCTAGAAACGCGATTAAGGCTGCCGAAACGGGCCACCTTGTTATGGCGACAATGCATACAAACTCAATACTTGGTGCAGTAAACCGATTCCGAGATCTCGGGGTTCCAGAGCATGAGTTGAGGGATGTTCTTAGAACAGTATTATCTCAATCACTAATCAGGACAATTTGTAAAGAGTGCCATGGAGAGGATGCTGATTGCCCTCATTGCATGGGTACAGGGTACAGTGGAAGAACAATCATTTCAGAGTGTCATTACTTCTCAAACAGTGAAGAGGTTTCAGATACATTCAGCTCAAGAAAGATTATCTGGGAAACAATTATTGAAGATGCATACAATAAGCTAAAAGAAGGCATCACAGATATGAAAGAGCTATACAGGGTCTTTGGAGCTGAGATTAATGATCTTATCGAGAAAAAAGAAAAAGAAGAGAAGCTTAAAGAAGGACAGAAATAGTGAAAACATTTAAAGCAATTATTGAGACACCAAGGAGAGGTGTCATCACGAAAGAAATCGAAGCAGAAGATATCGAGCAGGCCAAAAGGGTAGCCAGGGGGATGGGTAAAATCATCTCTGTTAAAAAGGTCATTAGATTTAGATCGCTGGAATCGCCTCTGTCTCTTTCTGAACGTCAGATCTTCCTACAGCGCCTTGCTGCTATGCAGCAATCCAAGGTTGGGGCTGGTGAAGCCCTAGCACTTATGGAGGCTACTTTTGACGGTGGGATTAAGCGCGTCTCTGGCCGAATGCTAAAGCAAATTGAGTCAGGTGCTGATATTGGTCAGGCTATGGAGAGGATCGGTGCTCCGCACTTCCCCAACAACGTTGTAGCACTGGTGCGCTCAGGCTCAAAAGGCGGAGATACTGCCAGCGCATTGCGTAACGCCTCAGAATTTGAGGCTGAAATGGAGAGGATTAAGAAAGATTCAGGAAACGGGATTTGGTCTGGTCTTGTTGGTTTCGCATCAGCTGCTGGCATTATTTTTGGTACAACCAGATACATGGGGCCACAAGTTATGGAGTCAGACCTGATCAAGCTTGCTGGAGACAAGGTTGATGTAGGATGGGCGCAAACACTCGGCTCTGTTTCTGAGTGGATTATGGGTATCATGTCACTTATTATGGTTCTTCTTTATCTTCTGAATGCAATAGGAAGACGAGTTTCTCCAAAACAGGCAGATAAAATTATTTTGAAAATCCCGTTTTATAAAGATCTTGTTCTTTCAAGAAATAACTACTCAACATTATATGGGTTGTCGCTACTTGTAGGTTCAGGTGTGCCAATGGAGCAGGCGCTATCTCTTTCTGCGAACGCATCACCAAAGGGTTCTATGCAAGAAGATCTAAAGGCTGCTGCAAGAAACGTAAAAGAAGGCAAGCCATGGGCTGCTGCAATGTCAAACCTTCATGCAACGGATAGAGCCGCTCTTAGCTCTTCAATGGACAGAGAGAGTGTTGCCAACTCTCTAAATGCTCTATCAAAGCAGTACAAGTCAATTTACGGCCAAAGGGTGGCTGCTTTGGCACCAATACTTCAAGGTATCGCCGTAATATTTCTTTGTATCGCAGGCGCAGTATTGTTCGGCTTGACAATGGTTCCTATGATGCAATTTGCAACAGCTGGTACATCGCTTTAATTTTACGCATTGTATATCAAGGTAATTAAATTCACTTTTTAATGAATATGATATATGATGCGGAAAATAAAGAACGGAGAGAATAAAAATGAAAAAAACACTACTTACTGTTGCATTGCTTATGACATCAAGTTTTTCACATGCATCAATTGGCGACAGAGATTATTTTTACAATCAACCTCATCAGAATGGAGCTGTAAACCAGCTTGAATCAACAAGAGGTCAACTTGAGGGCTCAAAAAAATCCAGCCCTGAGATGTACGAAAGATTCCTTAAACAGCTAGAGCAAAAAGATTCCAGATTTATTAATTACTGGAATAAGAAATCAGAGTGGAATGGGAATGTAGTCTATCAAAACAACAGTCTTTTTGATATGGAAAGATTTGAAACCATCTCTCCTAAATTGCAATCCTACAATCGCGGCATTGTAGATTATACATCGAGCTCCATAATCTCTAGCGGAATTGATTTTGAAAACAGTGTTACAAAAATGATGCATGGAAAGCCAGCAATTGGCCCAGATAACAAAGAAATTGTTCTTTGTAGAATGGTAAATGCCGCGAATGCGCCCTATTTTGAGATGTCCAAAACGGATTTTGACGTAGTTTATGGACTGACTGGCTCTAGGACGCCCCAGGGGGTTTTGTGCCTAAGATCACTCTTCGCATCCTCATACTGGAAGCAGAGGAAGGCTGACTTCATTGATTATGCCGGAGACATTGTACAGCCTTGGCGTTGACATTTAATTAGTAAAATATTATACTTAATTAAGTGGTAAATAAATGAAAAGAGGATGAGTTGCATCATGAACACCAACACAACCAGATTTGTTGCAAGTGCCTTTAAACACTCGTTTTGTGAAAATGATGTATTAATGCAGGTCATTGGGCCATGCAATGTTACTCAATACCTTGTTGATCAGGTGATTTCTGACACAAAAATCAGGGTTTTGCTTTGTCTTAAGGATGGCACCTTTTCTGAAACACCTCGATATTTTGAGGGTAATGAGCTAAAATTTCTTATTAAGAATGAACTCGCTACAAAACTGATGTCACTGCATTACCAAGATGGAAAGGTTTCCGCTTAAAGAGGAATTATGATCGATAATAATAACGAAAAAAGCATCATTTTCTTTAATGAATTGAAAAAAGAGGCGAGGAGACTCGCCTCATCATATGGGTTTGACATTCCTGATTTTGTTTCTATTGAAAATGAAGACTGCATTGCAATCAATCTGACTGCATACAAGATGGATTCTTCCGAGTATTTTCGCGCTCTATACATGGAAAGATGCCGGGATATAGGGATGGATCCTGAATGGATAAATTCAGAGTTTCTTTCGGCAGATAAAAAAAGGCGATTTTCTATCGTAGGGCTTGATCCTGATGGTGGGGCCAGATGCGTAAGGTTAAGGGGTGATGATGGTGTTTTCTACCATCTATCACCCTCAGCTGTTTCATTTTTGATTGGCAGCGAGCAAAAAATACCCTAAGCCTAACCTAGACCAGGGCCATCGTCAGAACTCAAAAATCTAGATGGCCTTGTTTTATCACTTTTGATTTCAGAAACCTTGTCTTGCAGCTTCTGCATGGAAAGAAGTTTTGACATAATTATTTTTTCTTTTTGAGCATCACAGACATTAAATGGGTTAGATATTCTGGTGCTTTTGTTCTCTTGATTGCTACTCAAGTTAAATCCCCTCGGGAAATTTCATTTTCAAAATATCAAGTATTTGTTTCTTTGCATTATCAAAATCACCTGATGCATCAACAACAAAAAAACGATCTGGATTGTCATTTGCCTGGGCGAGATAGCCCTGCCTGACTTTCTTAAAGAAATCCATATTTTCCAGCTCTATTCTATCTAGAGCTCCCCTTGCTCTGGCACGTTTAAGCCCAATCTCAGGATCTACATCCATTATGATTGTGATGTCTGGGCAAAACCCATTCAGAACAATCCTTTCAATATCATCAATCTTGGCTCTGCTTATCCCTCGTCCAAAACACTGATAAGCAATTGTTGATGATGAGAATCTGTCGGTGATGACACAGTTACCATCGACCAGTGATGGCTTTATAAGATTTTCTACATGCTGAGATCTGGCTGCATACATCATTAACAGCTCAGTGTTTTCATTTATTTTTTCATCATGAATTGCCAAAAGAAGGGATCTTACCTTTTCTGCAAATGGCGTCCCTCCTGGCTCTCTGGTCAAAACGGTTTTGATGCCTTTTGAAGAGATAAAGTCATTAATAACAGAAATGGCTCCTGTTTTATAGGAGCCCTCACCACCATCAATTGCAATAAAAACACCCTTTTGAATCATTAGATAACAGGCTCCTTATCTGCACTTTGTTTTTTCTCTAAATGATTATCTACAAGCTTCAACAGTCGCTCTCCAAAATCACGAACTCCGCCAGGAGTGATACCCGCCTTCTCAAGATCATTTATTGTCTTGGGAGGATTCGATGACATGATTTTCAGCGTATCATCACTAAATACAGTTACAGGAAGAACTCCCTTCCCAGAAGCGAAGAAGCGCCTGGCCTTAGTGAGCTTTTCAAAAAGCTCAATATCAATAAAGCCTGGCTTTTGACTTTCTTTTTTTGCGCTCGTCTCACTGTCTTTTGGATTGCTGTAACCCTTTATGACTCCACTTTTTATGGTTACAGCATTCTGTTCCAGTTCTCTTTTCGCTTTCTCCGTAAGCTTGATTACGCCAGGCTCCCTCTTTGAGAGCATGATGTATTTTTCATCTTCCAGTTTTTTTAGTATTGCTTCTGCTTCTGTTTTGCTTGAATTCTTTAGAACCCCGAAACCATCAAGGGCTGTTAATCCCCTTCTCTGCATTGCAGTGCTATTAACACCAAGCAAGATATCTACAATTCTTTTTGAATCATATTTTTCCTGGGTGTCAGTTACTGTTTTGAGGATTTTTTTAATATCACTCTTTTCAACAAGGCTGTTTAGTCGCTCTTTTTCCTTGTTGATTGACATACAGACATCGCAGGTATTGCAGTTTTTATGCTCAAGTTTTGTTCCAAAATATCTAATTATGTATCTGCGCCTGCATAGATTTGTTTTGCAATATCTATCCATGGAGTTAAGGTTATCTATAACCTTTTTCTTTCTTTCTGCAAGGGGCTCAAGACACAGTTCTTTATTGAGATCCAGTACAGAAACAGAAAAGTCAGATCTTGAGCCTTCTATCCCTTTGTACGAGATTAGTCCCTGATCATCTAAAATGCGCAGGACACTTTCGAACTGAGAGTCCTTTAGCACTCCATTGCTTTTGTTAGCAACAACCTCTGAATTTATATTGAAAGTTGTCAGTTCGCTAGAGGATTTAATGTACTCAAGGACAAGCTCAATTGCCTCAATATCTGGAAATGTGCTTCTAATAAAGAAGTCTTGCAACCCTCGATCTCTATCGCTGTAAAGCAAAATAGCTCTTGACTGCAAACCATCTCGACCTGCTCGACCAGCCTCTTGGAAGTAGTTTTCTAGGTTTTGCGGCATTTGATAATGGATTACATTTCTGATATTTGATTTATCGACACCCATGCCAAAAGCATTGGTTGCGATCATGACATTGGTTTTGTTGTTTAGGAAATCATCCTGAGCCTGCTTCTTTTCTTCTGCGGTTAGTCGGCCATGATAAAGACCTGCATTAGCTCCAAGCCTATTGAGAGCTTTTGTGAGCTCCTCTCCAGCCTTTACTGTAGCTGTATAGATTATGGTTGGCTCACCAGGACGTTCATTTAGGATATCAATGATGTCGCTGAATTTATTGATTGACTCTTTAACAGAAAATTCAATATTTGGGCGATCAAAGTCTCCAACCTGTACAAATGGGTCTTTCAGCTCTAGCTGATTCTGAATGTCTTCCCTGATTTCTGGTGTGGCTGTTGCTGTGTATCCAAAACGAGGGATCCTCTCGCCTTTTGCCTCTTCAAGCTCGTTGAGAGCTCTGGAAATTCGGGTGTAGGAAAGCCTAAAGTCTCTTCCCCATGTGCTAATGCAGTGAGCCTCATCAATAGCAAAGAGAGGGATTTTCACTGTCTTGAGCAGATCAACAAACTCAGGGATAGCAAGTTTTTCAGGTGAAACATAAAGAAGCTTAAGCTTACCTTCCTTGAGTTGATTTTCGACATCCGCAATCTCGATGTCGCTCATTGAGGAGTTAAGCTGAGCTGCACTGACGCCTTTTCTTTGTAGGGCATCAACCTGATCTTTCATTAGGGAGATCAGCGGACTAACAACAACGGTAGTGCCCTCCAGGCACAGAGCAGGGACTTGATAGCAAAGAGACTTACCACCACCAGTGGTCAGCACAACAAGCCCGTCTCGACCTTCTACAACCGCATTAATCACGTCTTCCTGTGATGGCCTGAACTGATCGTACCCAAAAACACGATTCAGGACTTCTATTGGCGAAGATATTTTATTCATTATAATCTCCAAACTTAAAAAAGGTGTTGAATTATTACTCATATAATTATACCATCCAATGCAAAGCTTGTCGAAGCCAATCTTAATAATAATAATGGTATATAATATGTCAAAAACTAATGAAGTAGTTCGTCTTGACCATAAGGTTCGTTTCCAGAAGGAACTCCAGAACCTGGTGTCCTCAATGCAGTTTATGCCCTGGAATATCAGGGTAGCCAGCATTGCAGATGCATGTGGGCTGACAGTATCGACCATGCTTGCTTCTGATGATGCTGCACCAATGATTGGGTCTCTTGCCTCTAAGATGGAGCATGAGACCATTAAGTCTTTTGTGACAGCAGAACAACAGGAGTATGGGCTTGGCCTGGATTGGGCTGAGTGGCAAGATGACGTACTTGCATGCAACTATAAGAGTTCATTTGGCATTTACTCAGATGCTCCAAAAGATATTTTGAGTGAATATAGGGATATAACAAAGGTTCTTGGCCGAGAGCCTTCAAACAGCTCTGAGTACCATAAAGCAAAAGACGCCGTTCTTTTGCAGCAAAAGCAGGAGATGGAGGAGCACAGCAAGCAAATCATTAATGAAATGCATGCGCGGATTTCCAGTCTGATCATTAGCTCTGATGCGGACAAGAAGCTTTATGAGATGGAGCTTGAGAAAACCAGCCGTCTAGAAAGAGAGCTTCTTAATGCCATGGAGAACACTTCTGCTCAGGTCACATCGGCAATCGAGATGGCAAGGAAAGAGCGCGATGAGGCACTCCAGGCTCAAAAGCATGGTCTTGAGTCACAGTTCAACCTCCAGGTTGTGCAGATCCAGGATGAGGCAAGGCGCTCCATTGAAGCTGTAAATCAAAAAATGAATGAGCTTCGAGATATTTACAATGAAAATAATTTTGTTCCAAGGCAAGAGTACGCCGTTCTGCTTGAGGAGGCTAATAGAGAACGTAGTCTGTCACGAGCAAGCCAGGTCAAGATCAATGAACTAAACGAAGAAGTTGCAAAACAGAAGGCTATTATTTCTGAGCAAAATCAACTTGTTGATGCTCTAAATAATCAAATGGAAGATATTAAAAACAATTCATCAGAAGGATTGCCTGTTGTCTTCCAGTCTCTGAACAACAAGATTTCCACTCTTGAAGGATATGTTGAGAGATTCAGAGAAAAAAATGCAATATTGAAAGAAAAGCTCCAGGCAAAGAATGCTCTTTACAACAAGCAAAAGAAAGAGCTTTCCATGGCAAAGAAAAAATGCAGTAGCTTGACTAAGGTCTTTGCTGTATCTGTTATTGGTTCGCTGGTATGTCTTTCTTATCTTGCATACTGCCTGAGCGTATGATTACGCAATTATAAGGAAGGGGCCTAAGGCCCCTTTATTTTGATTGTTAATTTACCAAATTCAATACTATACTCCGCATCATACACATTATCAGAATATATGGACTCGCCAGTTTTCGCATTGTAGTATTTTTTTTCTACTATGGGCATTTCAAAATCAAAGTCAGATAGCTTGTATCTGTTCATGTCTATTCCAACAAGCTCTGTTATTTTTACCCATGGATTGTTTTTATCTAACTTAATGGTTACGCCGTCAATATGTATCCTGCATGGGCATAACTCATATTGGCTATCATAGTCTAGCCAAGCCTCTTTAAACCCCTCTCGTGACAACGAACAGAGAAGAAGCGGACTTGGTGACTCAAGATCTAAACCTGTCCATAAGTTGTTGCTCTTTATGGTTTCAAAAGAGAACGAACAAGCCTGGCCGCCAATCGATGCCTGTATAATCACATTGTGCGAAACCCTAATCGGATTATTTAAAGACAAGTGCTCAACACACACTCTTTTGCATTCATCAGACATAACAATGCGATCAATCATATCTTTTTGTCTGATGGAAGTTTGGATTATAAACATCTTTTCAAGAATACTGTAATCCATGCTCTTGCTGTATGAGATGCCTCTTTTTAGGATTTCTTTTGCGGTATAGGCTGATCCCAATTGCGTTCCAGTAAAAGAAATATCACCAAAATAAAATTTACATGTGTTAAATTCTTTTGTTTCTGAATTTAGTGTTGCTGGAGATAAAATAATACCCGAGCCCAGCAATTTGGACACAAGCTCAAGAGCTGTTTTTGAAGATGAAATTGCATCATCAATGGCGACTCTAATGAAATTCTTTATCTCTTGCATTTAAACACCTTCCTTCCTAAGGAAAAGAAACAGAAATAAAAATGAGCGATACAAGTATCGCTCAAAAAACATCAGACTTTTTTATTGTTTTTATTTTACTTCTTGCCTTTCAGTTTTTTCAGATTCCTGCCAACCTTCATAATTGATTCTTTTTTCTCAAGAACCATTTTAATAAATACATCAATCGAGATCTTGGATTTTACATCAAGAGACAGCCTTGAATAAACTTCTGTCGCAAACTTCTCCATCTTTTCATCGCTAGACAGCGCTTCCTTTACTTCTTCCTTTGTTCGCTCCCTGACAATCTTTGAAACTTGTTCTGTCAGTTTGCCATAAAGACGAATCATTGAATAACTATTTGCAACACTAAAGCCAATCTTGGACATAAACCCTACTTGTTTTTGTTATTTATTTTTCTGTAATTTAATGCAAATGATGCACTATGTCAAGATAATTTTCATTAAAATATTGATGGATCAGTACGCTCTGGCAGCTTGCGAGAGGACTCTTTTGGGGTTGCTAATCCTGACCCTTCGCCTGAATTGATCGTGATGGATCCCTCTTTTAAGGCTAGCGTTATTCTATCCTTAATGCTCGCATCCTCGTTAATTGCGTGTAAAATCCTGTCTATTTCCTGGTAGTTTTTGCGACTAATCAATCCAGGTGCCAGAATCTCTGCCCTTTTTACTGATAACTCACCCCACTTGTTGAGTTGCTTGTTGTTATCAAGAAATCTTTTTGCTATTTTTTCGGAATGCGCATCCATGGTGCTTGGCCTTCCAATTCCAATCTTGCACATTATATTTAGAACAACAACTTCTTTTTTTAGTTCTTTGTACCTGATCGATGTGTTATTCATGGAGAAAGAAGCGGCAGTTCCATATTTAAATAGATTATTTTGATGGTTCTTTCGCTTGAATCCCTTTGTCTCAGTGTGTGTTTTTCTTATGTTTACTGAACCAGGACTAAATCTCGATAGGATTGTCTGCCATGCACGATCTTCTGGAGAATCTCCTGAAATAGAACCATAAGATATAATTTTTTTTACATTTTCTCTTCCTGCACAAACTGCATTTTTTGTGATAATTTGCAAAACTTGGTCTTTTAGTGCAAGAGAGTGAATTGGAATATTAACATCAATCCTTGATGTTAGTGGTATTACAGCTTCGTGAGCCCCCTGGATTTTATGATTATGTGCATCGCCAGCTGTTGTTTTAATTTTTTCAAAAACCATGTCGTTAAAGCCAAAGCTTTCGGCTACAGCTCTTAGCTCATGAAATGATGAAAGTGAAAGATGCCTGCTATCTGAACGAGGATAACTAATATCCCCATCCTCATAGAGCTCTTGCAAGCAGTTCATTACAATAGAAGGGCTCTCGTTGAGCTCTCTGCATATGTTTGACAGAGTATCCGTTCCTGACCAAAGCTCAGTGTCATCATCAAACTCTGCTCGCCCAACCTCTGTAATCTCAGGATCTCCAATAGTAAGAAGTAGGTCTTTTGTGTTACGACCAAGCTTTAAGTCATTATTTGAAACAGAGATGTCAATTTGCCATTCACCTCCATCTTTGCTTGGTATAATCTTTTGAATTGCAGCTACCTCGTAGCTAGATGACGAGATCTCGCTCAAAACAGGAGAAAGAACCCTGCCGACATCTCCAGGAAAACTACTTCCATTTGCCTCATTTTTCCATGATGAGCTCAGAGAAAAGCCAACAACCCTATCAAAAATTCGTCTAGAGACACCACAAGAAACACTGGACTCATTCACTGAGTCATTTCTATTAATAGCTTCCTCTAATGACTCAGTGGTAAGAGAGTTAAAAAAAACTCTTGAGAACGGAGTTTTTTCGTCAATAAGCGAAGTAATGTCTTTTGCTATAACTTCTCCCTCAATGTCATTATCAGACATAATATAAACATGAGATGCGTTATTGATTTTTCTTTTGAGCAAGGAAATCACATCGTCAGACAACGGCACTTTTTTTGTGATGGACATTGAATCAAAATCAATGCCCATCTCATTTTTTGGTAAATCAAAAAGCCTGCCATTTGTTGCAACAACATCAAAATCATCACTGATTATTTCATTAAGTAATGATTTGATTTTCTTTATTTTTCCGCTTGCCTCAACAATAAAAAGCTTTTTTTTGCCCAAAATATTCACCGATTTATTTTAGTTCATTTTAATTGCATCTGTGACGATGCTATTGACATCAGTAGTGCCAGTAACAGTTCCGACAGCTGCACCTCCAATTTGCTGGATTCCATTGATATCAAGCTGTCCATTAGCCAGACCACTGATGGTATCTACAACGCCACCAATTGTATTTGTGCCGCCAGGAATATTGTTGAGAACGCTGTCAACAGCACCTTGAGATGCCTGATTAACCTTGGATACCATATCTCCAGTTACTGATTTCAATATCCCGCAAGAGTCGCCGTTCAAGCCCATGCCACTCCCAGATAGACCAGGCAATTTGATTCCAAGATCACATCCTGCATCAGGGTTTTGATACACATATGGGTTGACTGACCCATCAGCCATCGTCAGAGTGTTGTTGGTATTGATGGCTGGATTATTGCATTCAGCAACTGCCTGCTGCTCCATTTTTCTTTTGATTTGCTTGGTGAAGGTTGTATCACAAGCGCCAGCCATTGCCATTGCTGAGTAACCCCAAATAAGAATTGCAGCGCCACCAATATAAATTTTGTTCTTCATATGAAATCACCCATTGCATTAATATTACAAAAAAGCTCGCTTGATAGTGTGGACTGTATTGTTACTCTTACCCTGTCCCTAATAACCTTAGCATGAAGATGAATGTCGCTCTCTGGCTCTTCTTGATAGATACTTTCGGCTTCCATATACAGAGCAACGCCCCATCCAATTTCATACTCCCCTCGAATATTCTTGTCTAGCCAGCCAATCGCATAAATGCACTCTCTAAGTGGAAGGCTAGAGAGAAGAACAATCAAAGAGTGAAGCACATCCTTTGATGAGCTAATATTGTCAGAATTTGTAATTGTTGGCAAAGCCTCTGACATTGATTGAAACAAGTGAGGAATCTCACTGTACTTATACGTCCAGTTTTCCTTTGTTTCAAAACGATCAAAAAACAGCCGCACATCTGGGTCTAAGGAGCCCCAAAACTTATCCTGAAACTCAGGAGTCAAAAACTCAAAATTACTGCCCTGTTCCATGTTAAACCTTTCAAATCATTGTTAGTTGCTATATAATAGCAAAAAAATAATTCAACTGCACGTTCAAAGTTATAAACTTGCCATAACAAAAACAACAGTTATAATTACTGGATATTAATAAAAACAAATAAAATACGGTGGTTTATATGAAATTCCAAATACCGCTATTCTTTTCCAAGGCTGAACTGGTTGATGCTGGTCGGGGCTATCGTGAAAACTCTTTTGTTAGATTTGTCAAAAGAAGCAACGAAAGGCTAAAAAAGAACTTGTCTGCTTATGGTTATAAGCCGGATGACCTAGCTGTTGGTGTTGATGGCACTAACGCCAAAAATAGAGAACCTCAAATGGAATCAAAAAGGTAAGGGTGAAAGAACAATGAAATCATTAATAAAAACAAAAAAAACACTAATTGCGGCTGCTCTTTTGTCGTATTTCTCATACGTCCCTACATCTAGTGCTATTGTTCTTCCTTCTATTGATATCGCTGTTCTGACGGAGACTATGGCAGGAAACATCCAGGAGCTTAAAAACTGGATGGAGCAGAAGGCAATGATGAAGATCAACATGGAGCTTGAGTCGGTTTATTCTGCCATGGGGATTGATAATGATAATGCCAGAAGTGCCCAAGAGATTAATGCAGCTCAAACAGCAGAGCAAAAGAAAGCTGAGCTACAGGCACTTAAAGAGTCTGCCCCTACTAATAATGCATGTACCACACTTGGAACTCAGGCAATGGGAGCGGCAGTGAGTTGTGATGCCGCGAACATGCTTAAATCTAGTTCGTCCGCTTCATCTGCAAAGCGCTCTGGGTTTTCATCTACACCAACAGATGTAAAAAAAATCGAAGATAAAATTAATAAAGAGATTGTTGATGATTGCTCGCAGCTTGTTGATGGTGATGTACTTGAGAGCTACAAAAAAATCATTTCTGATGCTGATGTATCAAAGACTGGGGCTCAACTTACGCCAGCAGATCTCCTTGCTTTGTCAAAATGTATGCAGCCTTCTGAGTTTATGGGTAGTGGAGGTGGTGAGAATGGAGACCTGCTAAAACCAGATCAGGTAAAGGCAGCAAAATACTTCAAGGAGCTCATTATTGGGCCTACACCAAAATTCAAATCATCATCATTGCTGGATAAAGAGTCTGAATCATACAAAAAACAAGCAGTTCAAGAGGCTCGCATTGAGGCATTCAGAAATCTTGCTGAGTTAAGTTTTTCAGAAGTTATCTCAATGAAAGACACAGGTGAAAACGGCAATAATCCATCACAACTGTTTGTACTTCAAGAATTTAGCAATCAAAGATATGGAGATGAAAAGTGGGTTGCTCAAATAATGAACGTTGATGGTGCAACCAAGAACTCTGTCCAGCCACCAGAAGTGCTGAGGCACATTGCAGTAATGGATTCATTTATGATTCATCTTGAACTAATTAAATACAAGCAGCAGTTAAGAATGGAGGCTCTTCAAGCTGCAACCCTGGCACTAATGATCGAACCGCCTAAAAGATAACAAAAACAAACAATAATAATAAGAGAAATAAAAATGAAAAAAAACAAAAGTATTGCTATTGCATCAGCAATCGCAATGACCCTGTTCTCTGGTGTTGCTCTTGCTGACGATACTGCTTCATCGATTGTTAATCCTGTGGCAGAGCTTTTTGTTTCTATTGGCTACCTGGTTGGATTGATTCTTTTTGTCCTGGGGCTTTATGGATTCAAAAAGAATAGCGAGTCTCCACAGCAATATCCGATGTCGTACTGCATTGCAAATCTGACAACAGGTACATTGCTTTTGCTATCTGGTTACTTCTATGGTGTTGTTAGAAATACAGCAGTAAATGATGGCTGGTCTTATGATAATAGCAGTGCTCTTGCGCTAGATAAGACTGCACTTGCAAATAGCGGAAACATCACAAACAGTTTTCTGGGTCAGTATTTGCCTGTTCACACTGTTGAGTTGCTGATTGGATTTATTTACCTTGTTGGCTTGCTTGCATTTTTGAAAGGCATTTATATGCTCAAATCTGTAGGTTCTGCAAACAATAACGGTAGTGATGGGGTTGGAAAGGCACTAACTCATATTTGTGGTGGTGTTGTGTCCATGAATATACTTTCATTTAGCTGCTTGGTAAGTAGCATTATTGGCGTTTCAATGATATGCTTGGGCTAAAATAATAACATCGGAACAATAAAAATGGCTCTATTTAATACATTTATTGTAAGAAGTCAATTCAAAAGCAGGCTTATACCCTGGCTAAGATCTATCAAAAATAGAGATAGTGTGCAGGCAAATCTGGATTTGCCTTCCGTTTCTCCTGATGTTGATAGAGATGAGTTCAAAAAAAGATATAAAAATCTGTTGCTTAGCATTGTAATTGTTTCTGTTTTTGGGATTGTTTCGTTTTCCTTTATGCTCTCTTATTTTTTCGCTGGGGGAGTTATGAATGGATTAATGTTTATGATGGTTGGGTTAATCTCTTTATCTTGTTACTTTAAGCTTAGTTTTTTATCGTGGATTGCTAGGGAAACCTATGCTGATTGGGATAACAGGTCTGCCCCAAACAGCAGGGCGCTTAGTGATTTTATTTCTGTTATTAAGATCAGTCCATCAGTGCTGTTTCAATACTCGCTCCAAGAAAAAAAGTAAGATGAGTGTAACAGGTTCTTGTTTTTCTCTTTTTTAATGCTGCTGCGTTATTTATCAGAAAATCAAAACAATAATTTAAAAATAATAAAAGAGTGGTAAGACATGAGCACATTATTTAATAGAATAAAAAGCAAAGTGCAGAAAAAGGGGGTTTTTGGCTCGCTTTTCACTGCCTTTATTGCTTCTTTTTTGTTCTATGCTGACGCTGCGATGGCAGATCAGGCATCTGATCAAGCAAGGGGTGTTATTGAATCAATAATTAGTATGCCAATTAACTATCAGGGAACAAACCCAGAGTTGGCGCACAAGTATTTTTCAGATATTTTTGGTTCCTTTATATTTCTGCCCTGGGGTACTGGTCAGGCGGATCAGATTACCTTGCTTGCAAGAGCTGTGGGCTTCACAAACATCCTTTCTCTTTTCCTTGGCTTGGTCATTATTTTTTACGTAATGATTGGTGGTGCTCTTCAAACCGCTCACCAGGGGGAGGTGCTTGGTAAAAGCTGGAGCTCTGTTTGGATTCCTATGCGAGCCGCGCTTGGCTTTGGTCTTATTATGCCAGCAGCAGGTATTGGCGGAGGTGTAATCTCTGTTGCTCAGATTTTTATCATATGGCTCATTGTAATGGGCTCTAATGCTGCCACTGTTTTGTGGGGGAAAACCGTAGATAATATTGGAGCTGGAACTCCAATAACCGCTCCGGTATACAGCACTGGCGTAACTCCAACAAGAGAGATTTTAAAGATGCTAGTCTGTACTGACTCCTATATCAGGGGAAAAACAGTTAATAAGAAGTCAGCTAGCCCATCTGATATTACAGTCCTTGAAATCACTAATGGTTCCGGTAAAAAAATGATACTAACATCTGACAAATTCGATGAGTCAGTATCCTCTTTTAGAAGCAGGGCATCCGGTCTTGGAGGCTTTATTACAAGCAATGAGGCAAAAACCATACTTTTTGCCAACAATGGTGCATGCGGAAAAATCGATCTTGAAAATGATGAGATTTATGACACTTCATATTTGAAGTTTGGCGAAGATGAGGTTTTCTTATCCAAGCAAAGGCATGCCGCAATCAAGGCTGCAAGACAGGTTGTAGCATCAACAATTGATGCATTAAGTCCTACAGCATTTTCTCTTCGCTCTAAAGATGTTAACGCAATCGGAATACAGCAAGCCATTACCGATGGAGATACAGAAAACCCAATGTATGAAAAGTACAGTAGTGCAATTTCTGTATTTGGTTCTGCTAGCAATAACTATTCTAAAAACATTGTAGAAAAAATTCATGGAGAGCTTTCTGGAAAATCTGTTGCTGGAGAGTGGACTGAAAAACTAAAAAAAGGCGGATGGATTAAGGCTGGCACATGGTTTCATGAGATTGGAAACTACACAGGTGAGTCTCTAAAAGCCATCACGCAAATTAACAACTCTATAAACTCAGCAACTCCAAGTGTCTGCTCTGCTGATATGTTTGATCCATCTTTGTGCAAGCTTAAAAATGAGGACATGAGCGCGTCCGTAAAGCTTGCTGACAAGATTGCATCTAGCTACATTAATAGCCTTTCTCATTCTGGTGTTGAAAGCAAAAATATCGATGTAAAAGATAAAATATCAGCTGCCTGCGCTGATGCATCAACATGCTCTGTTGGCCCAGATACTTTTACATCTTTCCATCGTGGTTTTGCCACATCAATCCTGAATATCTTGGCAGAAAGTTCATATTCGAATGAGCCAGTAACTGATACAAGTGGACTATCAAATCCATTTCAAACAGTTACCTCTATTGGTCATTTTATGAATAACTCAGCATTGTTGGCATGGGGTGCTGGTGCTGCCCTATCTGGATATAGAGGAGCCCAGGATGCCATTGGAGAAGGGCTTGTTGGTAAGGCAGCTGGAGGTTTGACATTTGGCTTATCAGATGGAGTAAGGGGTGGTCTTTCTGGCTTGATGGATTACATTATCACATCGCTACTCGGTCTTGCTGTACTTTTAGCATCTACTGGCTTTGTCTTGGCCTATGTTCTTCCATTTTTGCCAGTTGTTACATGGGTTAATATGGTGTCTGGGTATCTGCTTACTGTTGTTGAAGCCACTATTGCGGCACCTCTGGCTATTATCATGATGGTAACCCCAGAAGGGGAGGGTATTTCAGGGACTAGGCTTGAGAGGGCAATGCAGCTTCTTGCTATGGCTATCCTAAAGCCAAGCCTAATGATTATCGGATTGGTTGCATCGATAACTATTAGCTATGTAAGTTTTGGCATGCTAAATAATTTCTTCTTTGAGGCAGCGGGCTCATCACTAACCGGAAACCTACTTGACTTTGTTGCAATAATTATAATTTACGCGACAACTGCTCTCACTCTGTGCAAGCTGAACATCACAATCATGTATAAGCTATCAGATCAGATACTTGACTGGTTCTCATCAGGGGTTGGTCGCCAATTTGGTGAATCGGAATCATCTGGTGGAATGGAGCAATCCATGCAAAACATGAAGTCTGGAGCAAGCTCTGTTAGCCAGGGGATTGCCTCAAGAATTGGGGATAAGAGAAGAATGGATCTCCAAGAAAAGGAAAGAGCAAGAAGAAAACTTAACGAACAATAACAAAAAAAGAGCTGCTTGCAGCTCTTTTTTATTGACAAGTGAAAATTTCTTCAATCAATTGATTGACAAACATTAAAAACAATACTATAAAGTATTTAATTGAGTTTTGGAGTTTTTAGAGGTATTAATTATGAGCAGACATCCAATAGGATATTTTCTGGTTTTGGCTATCATTATGTGCTTTATCGTTATGCCAGCATTTTCATCTTTGTGTCAATACCTTAGTGAACTGAACAACATGCCATACACGTTTCATGCAGTTGTTCGATTCTTCTACAGAATAACAGCGGAATCGGCATCAGTTCCTGGTCTTGTTGTGTCATTTTTCATTTTTTTGATTCTTATGTTTAATGGCGCATTTAATGAAAGAAACTAACAAAAAACCAAGCATTGCTTGGTTTTTTTATGAGGAATAAAACCAGGCTAACGCCTGGTTTTTTGTTTAGATTGAAAGGGAAGACTCCTGCTCTTTTCTGTTTCCTTTTTTGTTCTCTTCCTCTTCTTTTTCTCTTTTTGCTTCCTCTTCTTTTTCGGTCTTTATTTTAATGAATTTCGCAAAGCTGGGGCTGCATTCGGATTCAATTTGAGCCACCTCCATCATTTCTTTTGATGACGCAAGATTAGCAATCATTTTTGCTTTCTTTTCCATGTCGTCAATGTAGTTTGTGACATGATCAAGCAGCTCACAATCTTCTTCTGATAGAATCTCTTGAATCTTGACCATCTCTAGCGCCCTTCTATATCCATCAATGGTTAGGCCACTGTTTCCATCCTCATTGTAAAGTCTATCCTGGATGTAGTCAGACCAAGCTTTCAATTCAAGAGCGCTAAATGAGCTTGATGATAAGATTTTATCGCTAAAGCCATTCCATTTAGCTCTTAGCATTAAATCAAACTGCCTTAATGTGTCATTCGTTTTGCAAGCAAACTCAAAGATGTCTGCATTCTCTATTTTGAAGTCTTTCAGTCCTGTTTCTGGGGTTTTAAGCGTAAGGGATGTTCTGACTGAATTGTCACCGCTGCTTAAAAATCCACCAGTGTAAATCTGAGCATAAGGGTTGTGGTGAACAGGCATCTTGCCAATGAAGGCTTGCTGCACTCTGAGCACAAAGTCCCTGTTGTTTCTGATAATTTCTGCGTTCCTGTGGCATTGATCAACATCAAGATCGCATCTTGATGCTGCTTTATGATTTAGCATCTTTGTCGGATCAATAATGATTGGAAGCTTGTTTGACTCAATACCCAACAAAGGAACCTTCGGTGCCCCCTCATGAAGCTCCTCTCTCGATGTGAAAAGATATTTTCGAATCTCATTGCTGCTCATTGACAGTACATCGGTCGGGTCATGGCGGAGATCAACACAAAGAATTTTGTTCTTGTTTTCTGCGTCCATGATTAGCGGAAGAACCAGGCTTGTACACTTTACACTCTTACCATAGAAACCTGAAACATGGAGTAGCGGTTCTCTTTTAGAGAGAAGAGCCATTGCGTTCTCTTTTTTAGCCATATTCAAGAGATAGTCAAACGCTCTAGGGTTCCGCTCCTTGATTAGCCTGGCAACACTAATCGTTGCATAAACGTCACTTAACGCATCGTGAGCATTTTCATGAACAATCCCATTCGCCTCTGACAGGTCGGACAGCTTGAAGCTCTCAACCCCATCGGCGTTGATTTTCCAATTTAGGGTTTCCGGCCTTAGGGCATACATCATTGTTACAAGCTTCATGATGTCGAATCGGTTGTTTTCCCCTTTCCACTCGTGATCATACGGGCTTCGCATATTTCGATACATCATGTTTCTGGTCATCATGTCATCGAATGCCATGGTGTTATACCCAGAGATCGTTGTCCCTTCTTGAAGCAACAGGGATTGCACAGCGCCAGCCAGCTCAAACTCGGACATACCATTAGCCTCAAGCTGTCGGATGTCAATACGGTGGGTTAGAAACGCTTTAGGATGAGGTATAACATCCGGCCTCGGTCTGCAAAGAAGGTTAACCTCTGTGTTTGGAATAATGTTTAAATTTTCATCAGTTCTTACACCAGCAAATTGGTAGACCTGATCGAAGTTGTGGTGAACACCTGATGTTTCATCATCATAGAAGAAAAAGGTTCTTTTGGCACTCTCTGTTTTGCGCTGCATTTTAGGCCCTATTCGGTTATCAATTTAGATTAATATACCAAAAAATAAACTTGGCATCAATATTTTTTCTTATATATATTATACCATAAATCTATTGGTTAATTGAAATATAAGCGAATATTAAGTTTTATGATTATTTTGTTGACTTATAATGCCGCTGAGTGATATTTTAGCAATAAATAATAATAATAAGGAAAAGCCATGGACTTCTCTATTTTAAGTAAAAAATATGGCATTAATGATGATCAGATTGATATCGTAATGTCTTGCATGATGGAAGATGCAGATCTGACAGAGACAATCTCAAGAGCAGGTTTGACTCTTAGCAAGGAGCAGGTTTTTGCAGTTGCTAGCTTCATTAGCAAGAGCTTCTTCGGAGAACCAATTGATAACGTATCTCCAGCAATGCTAATTGAAAGAATTGCCATTTCAGAAGAAAACACTGAAATCACAAAAGAAAAAATTGAACAGACAAGAGAGATGAAAAGACTTAAGGCAATGGAAGAGGATTTGCTCTTGTTTTATGCAGAGAAAATTACAGTTAATGGATAACACCGCAAAAATAAAAAGACTCTTTTGGAGTCTTTTTTTAATCCTCTCTATCGAGAGAATATCATCCAGTTTTAGTCTCTTGTATCTATTCTTCCTTTTACTTTTATTAGGTTCTTTTGCTGAGTTAATTCATTACTCAATGATTCTAGCTGAGTCGCTTTGCTTCTAATCACTCCTACCACGCCTTGTGTATCAACAATAGATGAAACATCCAATCTACCATTTTCGATTTTTTGGTGGATTATCATTCTTATGCCGCTTGCAAGAAGTTCTCTAGCCTCTTCTGTAGACATGGCACCAGAGGCAAGGGAAACAATGCGCTGAGTGGCCTGGATTACGTTGCCAGCATGAGTGGTGATAAACACAAGCCGTCCATCTACAGCAGATCTGAGGGCCAGGCTGGCGGTTTGAGCATCCCTGACCTCTCCTATGAGCATCATGGTGTTAACCCTGCTAGGATAGCCTCTCATCGCATCCCTAACGGCCACATGGAAGTCCTCACCTCCATTCACCTCTCTTTGGAAGCACAAACCATTTCCATGCTGCCCCTGCATCGGCATTTCAGGTGGATCCTCAACTGTGATACACAGTCCACCGAACTCTTTTAGTCGCGCAATGATCATTG
>Ga0075011_10000364_pt1 | contig 24285 bp, 25 predicted proteins | sample TARM_MetaG_T_14_FD_72354 | JGI IMG/M metagenome (GOLD analysis project Ga0075011, IMG submission 72354) | Freshwater microbial communities from Pennsylvania, USA, analyzing microbe dynamics in response to fracking - TARM_MetaG_T_14 | ecosystem: Environmental > Aquatic > Freshwater > River... | reverse complement strand
TTTTTTTTTATGAAGATAAATATCTTTTAGTATTCATTATCAGAAGAAACTTATTCTTAAATTGAATAAATTTTGGAGCTTCAATTTGGTTGTCATATAGAAAGCTTTCGAAGTCTTCTTTAGTTTTCTCAGTAAACCCTAAATCTTCTCTGAAGTGTTTTTTACCTTCATCTTTCAATTCTTTTTCTAAATCTAGCAACCATTGGTTTAACTCTCCTGGACTAAGTCCATTAGCAATTTGTTTGTCATCAATAAACAAATCATACATATATATAATCCTCCTTAATCGTTGGATAAAAGTTCATCTCTTGAGAATTCTAGTTTTTCTTTTGCATGCTTGACAACTTTTTCTTTCATTTCTTCTTCTAGATTAAATAAGTCGTCATTAGATTTATTCCATTCCTTAAAGACTACGACAATATCACTATTATTTAACGAGTCAACTGAGACAACTTCAGAAAGATTAACTTCTTCGTCATTAGGTACAATTTTAAAGTTGTGAGTGAGATACTTATAAGTAAATTGATTAAATCTTTGTAAGTTTAAAGATAATCTTGTTACAGCACTAACACCAACAATGGTTTGCCTTACAATAGGAGCGTTCTCTAATGTAATTTCACCATACTTATTTTCCATATAGGAGTCAATTCCTCTTAATTGTTTAATAATTTCTTCTTCTACTTCTTTCGTTTTCTTTCCTTTGACTTTGATTGGTTCAAGATCTAACTGTTCTCTTTCATGGATTCTGAATAGTTTATGTTCTATTGTGTTGTCATCATTAATAGTCCACTTTGTCCAGCCACGGCCGTTTTTACACGCTTTATCGGCAAATCCTCTTCTCAATAAAGATCCATTGTAAAACTGCTTTCTTCCTGAAGTGTCAGTTTTTCCATCTTCACTTCCAATCCAATTTCTTTCATGAATATGTCCTAGCCAAGTGTAATCCCAAGGCAAATTCATAATAGCTTCAGGAATAATTACTTCTCGGGGTTCATTAGGTGTTCTTAAGATTTCTCCAATATTTGTATCATAACAGGAACCATGACTTGCCAGAATATTAACAGCACCATCAATCAATTTAATAGTGTCCATAGTTTCTTTTTGGTCAACAAAAGCGTGGTGGGAAACAAAGTGAATAAAGATTCCTGGGTGGACTTCTTTTACTACATAAGGGTCAGAATAAGAATAAATTCCGCTTCCAGGTTCATGAAGAAGTCTACTTGAAGGGACTTCAGCTCTAATATCTGTAGCATCATGATTTCCTGCTAAGATATATACTTTTATATTTTCTTTTGCTAGTCTTCTCAAGCCTTCTTGAGCAACAAGAATAGTATGATTTTTAGGTCTTGGTGAATGGAAGAAATCTCCTGCAACGAGGACAGCATCTACTTTTTCTTTGATAACTTGGTCAACTACTTCATTGTAAGCAAGATATCCATCATTTTCTCTCACGTTATAGCCATTTTCATCAGTTTTTTTACGTCCAGATGAATAGCCTAAATGTAAATCAGATAAGTGTGCAATAGTAAACATTAAAATAAATTCCTCCTTATAAGTTTAATGGTAATGCTCTATTGTAATTGATTGCCAAACATGTTGAAGCTATAAAGTTCATAAAAACAAGATGTGGGTCTGCATTAGAATAGCCTTTCAAGTCAGCTTCAGTTCGCAAAGCTAATTTTGCTAAATATTCTGTTGTTTTTAGATTTAATTTTTTTGCTACATTAGCAGTAATCCAAATATTTGGACCATTTCTTTCTCCAAGTTTTTCTGCTTGTTCTTTAGAATTACTAATTCCAGACAATTGTAGAAGTTTTAGTCTATACATCAATTGCAGTTTAGTTCTTGCTAATTGCATAGTAACAAGGACGTGGCTTCCTTCTACAGATCTTTTATAAAGGTCAATAGCTTCTTTAGTTTTACCTTCTAGCATTGGGTTTATAAATTCCCAGGGTGGGACAGCTCCAGGTTTACTTGGTAGTCTTACGATAAGGTCTTCAATTGTCATTTCTTTTTGTTCATTTTCAGGAATATTATTCAACTGATTAGAGATATAAATTAATATTTGATAATCATCTCCGGAATAAGAGTCAAGAAAGTCTTTTACATTTTTATTTAGGTATAGTTTATTTAAAAGTTTCTTTTTCATTTCTGCAGGTTTTTCTTTTTTGAAAACTTTACCTCCTGCTTTAGATATTAGAGTTTCTACTTTTTTAGTTCCTTGTGCATGTGTAGATGTAATAATTAATCCAGGGCCAAACCAGCCGTCTTCCTCAAACATTGTTTTTTGAGTTTTATCACTAATTAAACTCACAAACTTTTTCAGTTTATTTTTGTCAGTGAGGTCTAAATGAATCATAGAAACATCTCCAAAGAGAGAGATAGCTCCTTTTGCTAAAGCAGGATTCCATTCTTCAACAGATTTAATGTTTGAGGAAGAAAAACCCCATTCATTTCTGTATCTTAGCACTTCATCTCTCAGATAAGATTCAGAATCTGACATAATAAATACAAGTTTTTTACTCATTTAAAATCCTCCTAATTTGAAAACTTCTTTTCCTGAATTGATAATCATGCTTTCTTTTATAAGAAAACTTTCACTTCCAGAACATATTTGATTTAAACTGTCATTGCTTTGTAAGATATTATCTCCTAAAACAAAATATTCATTTTTCTTCAAAGTGAAAGACTTATTGATTTCATTGTTTTCGCAAGTATATCTTTCTAATTCTCGTTTTTTCCCATTGACGAAAACATTGTTCCCATTTACTTGAATAGAATCACCTTCTATTGCAACTATTCTTTTTATAAATCTTTTACCTTCTGCTCCCCAAGAAGTTGGAGAGTTAAATACAACAATATTATCTCTTTTAAATTCTTCATTATTTTTCATCAAAAGAAAATCACCATCTTTATAAGTTGGGTACATAGAGTCTCCTTTTATATATAAAAATGAATAGTTGATAGAGAAAAAATAAAAAAGTATTATCATAAAAAAAAGAAATAATAAGTAGGGTTCAAAATGCTTTTTCATTAAATAGAGCCACCCATTTCAGTTTTTAAGTTGTAACTAATGGCTTTTAGTGTGTCAATTTCAAGCTTAATAGATGTCATTTCCCTACTTAGTTCTTTTATTTTCTGGTCAATGATATCAATTTCATATTTTTCTTGTTCTGTATCAATGTCTACTAAGATTGTTTTAGTTTTCTCAGTAGCTGAAGAAGATTTACTATGTTTAATATAAGATTCTCTTTTCTTTTTTTCATAATTTTTATTTAATGTGACACGTTCTCTTTCTCGGATTTTTAATAGTTTTCTTGTTTCTCTGTGTCTGAATAAGAGTTTAGTAATTTCTTGTCGTACTTTTGTTGTATCTGAAGCGTCAGAAAATGAGCCAATAAAACTAAATTCCGGGTCATTAAGAGCTTGTTCGATAGATTTTTTACTTATATTGTCCATTTTTATCCCTACTCTCGTTTTTGATGTGTGATTATTATACCATATAACTTATTTTTTCTTCTTTTTCTTCTTTTTCTTCTTTACTTTCTTTACTTTCTTTTCTCTATTCATAAACTCTAAATCTCTTGGGTCTGGTATATCATAAACGTCTTTTATGAACTCGCTTCGTTCTCTTCTTGAAAACGCAAGCAATATGAGCCATATAACAATGACTAAAGAAGATTTTATAGTGTATAAAGGGTTAGGATTAGTATTTATAATTATCAATATGAGTGAAGAAACACCTATCAATATTGAAATGTTTTTTCTTTGCCTGAAAGTGAATCTTTTTCTTACAGACAAATAAGTTGTATCTTCTTTTTCTTTTTGATTTCTATATGCTTTCCACAATAAATACATATAAGAGAAAAGAGACAAGCCTTGTGTTAAAGAAATAATTCCCCTAATGAGATTTAATATGAAGTTAAATGGAAGAAAAAAGTCAACTAGGCTTCCAATTAAAAAACTAAGCAAGAAAACAAGTAGAAGTTGCCCTTTGAAAGACAACTTCTTTTCATTTGTGTTTTCTTTTCTTCTTATAAGAATAAGAAAACCTCTAAAATATTCCATCATAATATAATATCCTCCTCTTCTTGGTTAAGAAACGCTCTAGCGTCATTTAGAGCAGTCTCCCTTTGTTTTCCATTGTAAACCTTGTTTGCTATACCCTGAGCGGAATAAACGAGTTTAGAGTGGTCTACTAGGTTGCTAAATCTCAATGTAGAATCTCCAGCCTGTTTTGAGCCGAATAAGTCACCTTGCCCTCTTGTTTCTAAGTCGACTTTAGCTATCTCAAATCCATCAGTATAATCTACTAATGCTTGTAATCTTTTCTTACTAGTTGGAGTTTTTCCTTGTGAAACAAGATAGCAAGTAGAAGGAAGATTTGAACGTCCTACACGACCTCTTATTTGGTGTAATGAGCTTGCTCCAAGTCTATCCGCAGAAAGAATAACAATTCTTGTAGCATTAGGAACATCGACACCTACTTCTATAACTGTACTTGCAACTAAAACATCTAGTTCACCTTTTCTGAAATCATCCATAGCATTTTGTTTATCATCTTTTTTCATAGAGCCATGTGTATAACCTACTTTAGCTTCAGGAAGAATTTTCTTTAAGTCTTTATATGCTCCTTCGACACTTGCAGAATCCATTTTTTTAGATTCATAAACCATAGGGACAACTACGAAGACTTGGTGGCCTTTTTTGACTTCTTTCATAATGTCTCTCCACATAGAATAATGTTCATCTTTTGTCACAATTTTAGGGTCTTCTTTAATCCATTTAGTTTCAATTTCTATACGCCCTTCAGGTTTTCCATATAAAGAGATAAGATTAATATCTCCGTAGAAAGCTTGAGCAGTAGATCTTGGGATAGGTGTAGCTGTTTGTGCAATCAAGTCAGGTTTTCTCCCGTCTTTTCTTGCTTCTAATAAAACTTCTCTTTGTGCAGCTCCAAATTTTTGTTGTTCATCAATTACGATTAAGCCAAGACTTTTGAATTCTATTTTATCACTTAATACAGAATGTGTTCCAATCACAAAATCAATGTCTCCTGATTTGATATATTTAAAAAGTTCTTTTTTCTCTTTTGCTTTCATTTTTCCTCCCATGAAAGCAATAGTAGGTCTCATGTTCTCAGGCATAGAAGAAACAACCTTTTCAAAAGAGTTATAAAGTTGTGTAGCAAGAATTTCAGTAGGGGCAGCTAAGACAGCTTGATGCCCATTATCTAAAGCTTGCATACAGGATAGTTGTGCTATAGTCGTGTTATGAGTAACAACATACCCTTTAGTTACAAAGTTTTCATCTTCAGCATCTACTTTTATACATATAGTTCTTTCCTTATAATTAAGCTTTTCAACTTTTTTGATTGACCTTGTCAACTTTTGACTACCTTTTTTTATAGATTCAAAGCTATTGTATCTGCTTAATTTTCTAGGTAGTCTACATGGTTGTATTCCTGGTGGCAAGTTAACAACAACTCCATATGAAGCTTTTTTGGTTCTTTTTAATTTTCCATGATAAGGATATGTTTTATAAGTTTCCTTTCCATGCCAAGATATACCACCTAATGATTGAACTAATTCTACAACTCCATCAATTATTCTCTTATTAGTGTTCCCGAAGTCTACTTGCCCTACTTTACTTATAGAGCCATCAGAGTCAATTAAGCCGTGTAGAAGACTTATTCTGTCCTCTACTGAAGCTGTCATGTAGGCTTCTGGAATGTGTTTATTTTTAAATACTCCAGCCTTCTTCAAGATGTCAGTTCCAAATTCGCCTTTTTTCTTTAACCTAAATTCTGCATTTCCTGAGTCTTCTTCAATTGTAACATCTATAGTTCCGTCCCAAGCTTCAGAAAGCGTTTTGTAAGCGTCTTCTACATCATACCATCCAATAGATATATGGAGTCCACTATAATCCCCATCTCCAAGCCAATATCCTAATACATAAGGATCTATTGGTAATTCATAATTAGTTTCATATTCAACTGGATTAGTGATTAAAGGAATCTTCCATTTGCTGTAGCCTTTTGAGTTTTTATAGTAAGTTTCAATGTCTCTAGAGATAACACTTTTCACTGAGCCATCTTCATTTCTCAATGGGATCTTCATTGGCTTCTTCTCTTCACTCAACAAGTCTTTAGTTGAGATAACATATTCAGGAACCTTTCCAGAAGGATACTTCTCAGGATATTGTCCTGCAGGAATAACTGTCCATCTATGTTCCATATCTGTTATAATTTCAACATTGTCTTTGAAGGTTATCTTAGCTAATTCTTGTTCACCTTGAGGATAAACTCCTATAACTTTAGTAGGTTTTCCATTACGTCCAATTATATAATCTCCGATTTTAAGGTCCTTCATTTTTATCCATCCAGATGGTGTAGCAACAACCTCATTTTCTAGGAGTCCTTTCCCAGCACCTACGTCCGCCGACAAAAGGACTTGTTCAGAAGTATCAGTACTCATATATTTATTAATTTCTTTTAGGCCTTCTTTTTGAGCTGGCGTTAGTTCCCAAGGTAAACTTGAAATCATTGCTGAGAAATATCCATTACTTTTATTTGGCATTTCTAATCCTTTATCTTTTGTTTCTGTTGCTTTCCTATGGATAATAAGAAGTTGCAAATAAATTAATTCATATAAAGCTAGAGTTTCTAATGCTTCAATATAACTTTCCGAAGAAGAAGGAAAATGCATTTCATTAAGTGCTTCTCCAATAGGAGTAGAAATCTCATCTTTAGATATATATGGAGTTAATTTATCAATATGTGGTCTTATTCTTTCTAGGGCTTCATAAACAACATTCAATACAAGTTTAGATGTAATTTTATTCTTTGAAGATTGTGAATAGATAGGAACTATATCTAATGCTTGTGCTTCAATAAGAGATTCTAATGATTGACCAGCAATCTTTCCTTTCCCTTGATACTCACCCATTACTAAAACTTCATCTCCAAGATTAAATTTGTCTGCCATCCAAGCTCTATTATAAAACATGCAATCAAAAGTAGTATTTCCTACTTCTAATTTAAACATAGCATGTTTGTAGTAAACTAATTTCTTTTCAATTATCTTCCCTATAAAATTAATAGGTTCTCTATATTCTAAATCATTATGAGAAGTGATTTTTGTTTTGTCAATGTATCTTCTAGGTTGTTTTACTAAAAAATCAGCAACAGAATTATATCCAATGTTATTAAAATTTTCAGGTTTTACTCTATAGGCACTGCTGGCTGAATTTAACTCCTCTATTGGAATCTCAAATAATGAAGAAATAGTGCCATTGAATCCTTCTAATGGTTTGACAATTTCATTTCTCAAATCTTTACTAATCACAAAAGAGGGAAGAAATGAAATATTAGTTTCTGCAGCTCTAACTACATCAAATGCTCTTGCAATAGGAACCGTATAAGTGTTTAATCCTTTCCCTGCAGCTCCAACAGATTCTACTAACCCTAAATAGTGCGATAATGGTGGACATTCTATTTTGACATGTTTTCCAGTATGATATAGAGATAAAATAGGCATAGTAGCTAACTTTGTTTTCTCAGCTAACAAAGCAAGAACTTCTTTTTCTGCAAAGAAAACTTTTTCATACTTTGCTAACAAAGCTCTCAATGCAAAACACATGTTTGGCATAGGGTCAAAAGTGTAGGTAGAAAAGTCTTCTTTTGTTTCTACAGTGTACTCAGTAAACTCTTTAGTAATTTGTTCTAGCAAAGGTTTTTGTGTTTTTAATATAATATGTTCATTTTTCAATGTTAATTTATTAAATTCCATCTGTTTTCCTCCTAAAGTTGATAGACATAGATATCTACATTATATTTGTTGCTTTTTCTAATTAAAATTTCTTTCACCTTTTCCCAATCTCCTCCTGCAAGTCCGCATCCCATATTATATGGAACTCCAATTTTATTTAGATTGAAAGTTTGTTTTTCTTTAGCAAACTTAAGAAAGCTATCTATAGCAGAATCAAGTTTTTCATAGTTTGTTTGTAATCCTTCCCCAAAACCATATTGTCCATATAAATTTATAATGACAAGGTTTTCTCTTATTCTTGCATAAGTAAACTTTCCAAATCTTTCTTCTGGAGAAGCCTCATAGAGTTTATCAGCTTTATTGGCTAATGGGTATTTTTTTGAGATTTGTTTAGCAATTCCTGCCCCCATAGTTTTAAAACAGTTAGCTTGGTGCATAATAATAGTACAATCAGATTTTAGCAAGTCTCCTTTTTGGCAAAAAAGCATATAATTGTTTACCCTCCTTTTATAATGAAAAACCTTCAATATGGTTTATTATACCATTTGAAGGTTTTTTATGCTTATGATATAGCTTTATTTGTAAATTCCTGCAACTTGTTGATGTAAGTGAAGACATCATTAGGCATTTGAGAAATTGTTTTTTCTAGAATCTTACAAACTTTAATTTTATTAATTTCTGTTACATGAGTGGATTCATCAAGTTCACCAGTAAGCAAGTCAACCTGTTCATAGATAGATTCAATGCTGTTATTATCTAATTCCATCAAGTAGAATGCTCTTTCAGCTGCAGTATGACCTCTTGCTGTAACAATTTTATCTAATGCATCAAGTCCTCTTGTATCTGTAATTAATGCCTTGTAAATAATGTCTCCTGAATCTCCATTTTCATCTTGGAAATATCCTTTAACAAATTTAAGTTCTGTTGAGTTGTAATTTTCTAGAATTGAATTCATTTCTAATACTTTATTAATAATTTCAACATTCAAACCATCAGAAATGTTTGTTTTCCCATTGGATTTAATTAATGGCCCTAATTTTTCTTTTTTAGGAGTTTCTTTTTCTTCTTTCTTAGGTTCACTTTGTTTAGGAATTTCTTTCTTTGGTTCTTCTTTCTTAGGTTCTTCTTTTTTAGGTTTATCTTCTTGTTTCACTTCAAAAGAAGGTTCATCAGAAGACTTTTTGGGATTTTTGCTGTAACCTTCAGGGGCTTTTTCACCGGTATTCTCAGCTGCTCCAGCAGCCTCTTCAAACATTTTGTCGATATCAAATCCATCAAAACTCATATTATCAAACCTCTCTTATGTTTATTTTTTTATTTCATTTAGTGGAAGAATGCTCCACCTCAAGCATTTTGTGTAAGAAAAATGGTAGGTATCGAGATTATCTATTCAATTTCATCTATGAATTGAGTAATCCATGAGAAAGCAAACTCAGCATGCTTAAGTAATTCTTTTCTTTCTTGCTCTGATTTTTTTAATCTATTACCTAATTCTGATGCTTCAGGAATACTTTCAAAAATGCTAAAAGTATCTTTTAAATGAGTATAAAAGAACTTATCATTTTCTGAAAGAGCACTTTCGAACTTACTTTCATCTACATTATCAGGCTCCCATTCTTTCAGGGTGTTGCTTGCTTCTTCTTCTTTTTCATCATAACTATCAAATCCTTCTTGATTTTGAGAATTATCTACAGATTCAGATTCATCAATAATTTCTCGTGCTCTTCTTTCTGCTTCTTCTTCCTCTAAGTCAGCTTCTTTAATGTCTTTTTTCATTTTTTCTGTAATCTCTGGCAATTTTTTCTTTATTGAGCGAGCTTCTCTTTCTGTGATATAAAGGGGGACTCCACTAGCAGAATGAATTTCTTCAATAACATTAGCTTGATTAATAAGCTGATAAGATCTTGCTCTTGAAAATTCAAATTCTCCTTCTATATAGCTTGTCCATGAATCATAACCCATAGCAACCCATGCTTTTTCATCGTGTGCTCTTTTCAATAAGACATAAAGAGCCGCTGAGGTAGATTGGATTCCTTTAGTTAACTCCTCAGCCTCATCTTTTGACATAACAATTTCATTAATAACAGTTCCATCTTTATCTAAAACTTCTATTTCAGCCATAATTACTCTCCTTTTGTTTTTATTTCTTCAAATCTTGAATATCAAAAAAGCCTCTTATAGAGGCTTTTTTATAGTAGAATTGGATAAGCAAGAAGAAAAGCAAGAAAAGGAACAATCATATAAGGCCCTACTGGAACAGCATGTTCTTCATCATTATCAAATTCATGTTTAATTGTTTTTCTGGCAGCTCTTTTAAATTGTTTTTCTCCCATTTCATCATACATTTTAGGAAATTTCTCTTTAAAATTAATTATCTCTTTGTTTACTTCAATTCTTCTTTTTATAATCATAAACAAAGATACTGCTAACAAAGTAATAACTAGCATTTGTATTGCAAGATAACCACCAATAGAAATAGAATAAGGTAATGCTACTGCAATTGCTCTAACATCAGAAGCTCCAATTGAACTAAATAAAAAAATGAAGATAAGAACTAATGTAAAAATAATCAAAGCAGTTCTGTTCATTTTAAAATAGGGATTAGTTAAAACATTATAAGCACTTACAATATACATTGATAAATAAGCAACTCTTAAAATGTATCTATTAATAAGTAGAGTTCTTGTGTCTGTCATAATACTTTGAACAGTAATATAAGCTGTTATTACTGTAGCAAAAGGAATAAAAAAGGGATTCAATTCTCCTGGAACTTTGAATAAAATTACCAAATAAGAAGATATAATCCCTAGAAGGAAAGAAGAAACACTGGAATAACAAATAACATTATTCCAGTTGTAACCTTTTTCTTCATAAACCTTTTTAGTGTCATTTGGAAGAACCTTTTCTCCAACCAAAAGAATAATTAAGGCTAAAAGAGAAATTGAAGCATAAATAATCATAATAATCTATCCTATCTCATCATTTTTGTAGCAATAAGAGTAGTTTGAGTGTCATCTGAACCATCTGCTTGTAAAGAGATTAACTTTACAGCTCCTGGAGTATCCTCTTCAAGCTCACCAAATTCTAGTCGAATTGAACCTGAGTTAGCAGGGTTTAAGGATTTAATTAAAACACTTGTTGCAAATGTAGCAGTTCCAGGGGAAGAGAACTCAGATTCTGAAATATCAACATCAATGTAATCTCCATAACGGTTAGAAACACGCACTTGATTATTTTGTTCATCAAGTTCAATATCTACTCTCTCATCATTTGGAGAAAGTTTATTTACAGTTTCAATAGCAGACTTAAGTTCATTTTTGTCAACTACCACTTTGTTGTCGTCTTTTGCTACTCCTTCTACTTGGCTAATATCTAATGGTGACATATTGATGACACCCACTAAAGATAAAGTTCCATTCTCATCAACATAACCAAACATATCATCTGAGCCAACAATTGTCAATGTTTCTCCAGGAGAAAATGTTCCTAATAATGTAGCAAGTTCTGTATGACGAATTAGAATGTCTTTTTCTTCGTCTAAATCAATTTTTGAACTATCAATTTTAACTGACCCTAAAGCATAAGCATCGGTTGCTAACATTTTAAGTTTATCCTCAGAAATGTTGAAGTGCATACAACTAATTTGGTGTTCTTGAGTTGATGGATCTGTAGATAAAATTTTAATTAGCACTTTAGCAACATTCATAAAATCATTAGCATCTACTGTAGAATACTCAGTTACTTCAGGTGCTGGAGCTAATGGGGTTTCACTTAAAACAGGCAATTTATATTTACTTGCAGTAGTTTTAATAGTGAAACTTCTTGTTTTATCATTAATGCTAAATTCAATATTAATAGGTGCTGTAGGTAAGATTGACCCTAATTGTTTTAACTTTACTCCATCTAAGTGATAAACACGAGGTTCATCTTCTTCAATTTCTACTGAGTGTACTTTAATTTTTCCTTCGAAGAATGTTGCTCTACTCCGTGAGGTGATAATTAATTCGTCATTTTTATCATCTAACTTAAAAGCAACATAAGAGTTGTCTTCTTTGCTATTAAACCCTTTAATTACTGTCCCTAAAATGTTGCTAAATTCTGTTCCTTTTACTTGAAATTTCATTGAAATTTTTCTCTCCTTTTAGTTTATTCTCTCACAAATAAATGAGGTTTTTCATCATAAATTTTATTTAATTCTTCATAATCACGTTGAGTATCCATTGCTGCCCAGAAACCTTTGTGAATATGAGCATTAATTAAACTTCTTTGTTGCAATCTTGGTAATGTATCTTTGCTGAAATCATCGTCTTCTTCATAAATATCTTCAACAACTGTTGGATGTAAAATCATAAAACCACCATTAATAAATTCATCAGTAGACATAGATTTCTCAGCAAACTTAGTAATGACATTTGATTCTTCTGAATTTACTTTTAGAATTCCAAATCTCTCTTGATATTGAACAGCTGTTAAAGTGATTTTTCCATTAGAATCAAAATATGTCTTCATAACATCTTGTAGATTAACATCTGAAACACTATCGCCATAAGTCATAAAGAAAGGAACATTTTCTTCATCAAAGTATTCTGTAGCTTTCTTAATTCTTTGTGCAGTACCGGTACTAAGCCCAGTATCAGCAATAGTTAAAGTTTTAAGTCCCTTTGGAAGTCTAGATTCATGTCCAGTTACTTCTCCTTCTTTGTCAATAGAAATAGAACCTTTATATTTATATCTATTACTCATAAAGTATTCTTTGATTAAGTCAACTTTATAACCTCCAGCTACTACAATGTGTTCAACACCATATGAAACCAGATGATTGATGATGTGTGAAAGAATAGGGACATTTCCCACTTCAACAAGGGGTTTTGGAATTAATTTTGTTTGTTCAGATAGCCGAGTTCCCTTACCTCCTGCTAAAATAACAGCATGTTTTACTTGATTACTCATAACTATTAAAAGCCTCCTTAATTTGATTTAAAGTGAAAGTTTGCATATCTTCTTTGTTGATAAATTTATTATACCATTCTGAAACAGATTTTACAACCATATCATTTGTTTTAAATACAGATTCCCATCCAATTGATTTAATTTTTTCATTATTTAATGCTAAATAGTCGCTCTCCTTCCCAATTTGAGCACCATTTAACTCAACATCAAAATTGATAAAATTTTTCATTTTTTCTAATAATTCTTCTGTTTTCATTGTTTGTTCAATGTCAGGACCAACATTATACTCACCTTGTAAACCTGGGTTGTCTTTTTGAAGAACTCCAATCAATAGGTATGCTGATAATGCGTCAAAGACATGTTGATAAGGTCGTACTGAATGAGGGTTTCTTACTTTAACAGGCGTATTTTTAATTGCAGACTTAACAATATCAGGAATGATTCTATTTTTAGCCATATCACCCCCACCAATTACATTCCCTGCTCTCATAGTAGAAATATAATGAGAAGATTTCATAGCATCTCTGTAGCAAGTGCTTATCATGTCTGAACATGTTTTACTTAAAGAATAAGGGTCAAATCCAAACATTTTATCATCTTCTAAAAGAGGTTCATTTTTTTCTTTATACACTTTATCAGTAGTAACATTGATGACAGAAATTTTCTTACATGAAGAAGTCGAATCATCAAAATGGTCACAATTATTAGATGACAAGTTTTCTTTGTCAGCTGGCAATCTTAGTCCTCTTAATACCTCATGTAAAATAACTGTTCCCATAATATTAGTGTTAAATGTATTGAAGGGGTCTTGGTAACCCTCGCTCACTAAAGGTTGAGCTGCAAGGTGAAAGATATAATCTGGATTAGATTCAATAAGACTTGTAATGAAGTTAGATTTATCAGCTTTCTCAGTAATATCTCCAATAGTAACATTTGCGATTTCTTCTACCTTTGCTTCATCAAAAATGCTGTTGTTCTCTTCCGGGTCAAGCCCAATTCCATATACATTAGCACCTAGTTCATGTAACATCAATGCTAACCAGCTTCCTTTGAATCCTGTAATTCCTGTGATGTATACGTTTTTATTTTTATATGCATTAATTAGTTTTTGTTTTTTCAATTTTTATCTCCTCTTCTTCTTTTTTATTTAAGTTTATAAACAAACTTTTTTTGATTAATCTATAATTTAATTGTTTATCAGATGTCAGCGATGGGATAAACAATCCTTTTTCTATTTCTTCATCTTCTGGTGAATAAGTAATGACAACTAGTTTATCACTGTTTCTAGTGAACTCAACAATTTCTCTCCAGAATTGATCTTCACCTTTACTTCCCAATAATGCTAAAGCTTTTGTACTTCCTTCAATAAGTAAAACTTTTGCAGAATCATTAAAGAAATAATCTTTCCATCTTCTGGATTGAAACATTCCATTTATATTATTATACGCATCTAAAATGTCTGTCTTTTTAACTTCTGATGGAGTAACAAGGCCTTTTTTAATTAAAGCGTAAATGATTGCATAAGAAGTAAATCTTGTAGTTAAAACATCTTTTCCACTTACAACAAGATATTTTTCATAAGGTGGACTCAAAGGAGTCTTTTTGATTTTTTCAATGACTGTTTCAGGTAAATTTTTAGGGAGAGCTCTTTTCATGTCTCCACTCAAATTTTCTTCCCACTTTTCAACATTAGCCATTATTCTTCTTTTTCTTGCTTCATCTTGAGTTCGCTGAGACAACTCAAGAATTCTTTTTTGATAATCTAACAATGATTTTTTATTTTTAGGGTTATTTTTGTATTTCATAATTATAGCACTCCTTCCTACATTCCACCATGTTTAGAAATATAATCTAATAATTCTTGTTCTTCTTTAGAAATAGAATGTGTTTTTTGTGATTCTTCTTTCATAACATACTTTCTTTTTTCCATTTGAATTTCTTTTGTTAATTTTCCATCATCGTATTTAGATCCATAATTAAGAAAGACACTAGGAATAAGCATTTTTCTATGTTTTGCTATAATATAAATAACATCTTCAAATTTTTCTTCACTCCAACCAGCTTGACAAACATATTTTTTATAGTTGTTTTTAATATGAGAGAAAGCAATTCCAATGTCAGCATCTATATAATTTTTCAAATAGATTTCATTGTTTGAAACAAAAGCTTTTTTTTGTAATTTAGATACAAATTTTGAAGCTTTAATTTCTTCTTTGTCTTCAATATTTACATCAAATAGCATTGGCATATTTTTATTGCTCATATATTTTCACCCCTAATTGTTATACTAATTAATCCTCATTTCCCCATGGATCTTCATCAAATCCGTCTGGGTCAAAAGCATCTTCAAAATCTTCTTCTTGGTAAATTACTTCTTCGGGTTCTTCTTCGTAAATTTCTTCTTTAGCAAAACCATCATCATCAGAGAAAAGATGTTCATAATTACCATTGTTTACATCAATATTATCAAACTGAGAGTATCTTTCTTCTTGATTATTCATGTTTAACTCGTAGTTTCCATCATTTTCTACTGAAGCTTGTAGATCTTGAACTAATTTTTGCCCTTTAGGGTTGTCATCTATAAACAAGCTTGATTCTAATCTTGTTCTTACTGTAATATATTTATTTGAATCCCCTTGTCTGTTCTTTGCAATAATAAATGTTGCTTTAGGATCAATCATCTCTGAATCTTCATCATTTACTTTTCTGTCAATAAGAATAACTACGTTGGAATCTTGAGCAATAGCACCTGACTCTCTAATGTCATAAATCTTAGGAGTTGTATCTTCATCATCTCTTTTTTCTCTGTTTAATTGAACTAATACCATAACAGGAACATTTAATTCTTTTGCTAAGATTTTCATGTTTCTACTTACACTGGCAACTTCCTCTTGTCTACTTCCTTTACTATCACTAGAAATAAGTTGCAAGTAATCAATAATGATGAAATCTAATCCATCTTCACTCTGTGCTTGTTTTACTGAAGCTCTTTTTATATATTCCACGGTAACTTCAGGATTTGTATCAATTTTTAATTTAGATTTTCTGATTGTTTGTAAGGCTTCTTTTTGGCGCTGGAGTTCATCATCTGTTAATGGCAAAGCCTTCTCAATCTTTTGAATGGGAATTAAAGATAATGAAGCAATCATTCTAGAAATTACCTCTCTTCGGGTCATTTCTAAAGAGAAGAATAATACTGTTTTTTCTTGTTCCATAGCTGCTATAGCATTATTAATTGCAAAAACAGATTTACCAACCCCAGTTCTTGCTCCAACAGTAATAAGATGTGTAGCATTCCATCCTTTTGTGTAATAATCAATAGTTGGGTAAGCTGAGTTTATTGAGTCAACTTTGCCTCCACTTTCAATTATCTCTCTTGTTTCTTCTTCAAACTCATCTACAGCATCATTGATATCAAACATTTCTGTTGATGTAGCAGAAAGAGAAACTTTAGACAACTTACTTGTTGTTGAATCCATAATATTTAATGGATTGCTTTCTTTCTTCTCCATTTCAGATAAGCTTTCTTTTAAAACTTCTTTTGCTAAATTTCTTGTGCTTTCTTTCTTAAGTAAACGAGCCCATGTTCTTGGTGGTGCAGCTTGAATCCACTGTGCCATATTGTTTTGAAGATTAAACAACCACCCAGTATCTATAGCTCCTCCTGACTCTCCAATTTTCAAAGCAATCTCCGGGAGAGAAATAGATTTTCCTTCTAAATGAAGATCTAAAATTGATTCGTAAATTGTTTTAAAATTAATGTCCTCAAAGTCTTTTGAATCAACAAAGTCTAACACATTTACTATCTCTTCTGGGCGGGCGAGTATAGATCTTATTAATCCTTCTTGATATTGCTTATATTCTTTACTCATATGCGCCTCCTATATTTTTTGATTATGCAAATATTATACTAATATAAGTATAGTTATCTCACTTTTTTAAAATAAAAAAGACCTAAGGTTTTTCTTAGGTCTCTTTGTTTGTTCATTTGTTTTGGTAAAAGGAATCACTCAAGCGTTTTGTTTCATGGAATGATTATTCATTTCTTATCTGATTTCTTCAATACTATGTTTGTTTTTATAACCTGTTTTCTTTGAAATTTCTCTTGCTCTTTTGGGAATCTCAACTATGTCCCCTTCAGAAAACAAACATTCTTTGTCAGTTAAAAGATAACTTAGCTCTCTCAAGTTTACTAAATCTCCCTCAATGTAAATGTCATGATAATGAACACCTTTGCTATTTTCTTTTAAAGAATAAAGCAAGTGCCCAATAACATCATCTACATGTAAAAGTCTCATCTCTTGCTCTCCAGGGCTTCTGAATGTGAATGGCCATTCTTTATTTTTCTTCACAATATTATGAATCTTAGGTCTCCAATCTCCTGGCCCATAAGTATCAGGAAAAGTGAGAAAATGAATTGATAAGTCCTTATAATAATGTGCAATGTCCTCCACAGCTTTCTTAGTAGCTGCATAAAGAGTAGAAGGAGAATAATCTCCATTTACATCTAATGAAGAAAATGTGCTTGCACTTGCAATTACAATGTCTTGATTAACTTTATTAGCAGCATTGAACAACTGTGTGCTAAATAAAATATTTGAATTGATTAATTGATTAGTTGATTTTTCATCATCCCCTGTGGTATATAAGGCCCCTAAGTGAACTAAATAATCTGAGTTTGCTAAAGGATTCTTCAATGATTCTTCAGTTCCATCATATACAATATATTCAATATTCATCTCTTTTACTTTTTCAACTGAAGTATCTCGAATGATTGCATAAATATGATTTTCTTTGTCTCTACTTAATTTTTCTAATAATTTGCTTCCAATATATCCTGTTGCTCCAGTAACTGTGTATTTTGTCATTTTACTCCTCCTTTTACATCTTCAAGAATTTTATTCAATGTTTCTCTAGCTGCAATAAGAGCTTTGTCCATATCATAATATTTATAGTCAGCAAGTCTGCCAGACAAATATAAGCCTTTGATTTCTTTAGCTTTCTCTTTATATTTCTCAAGTTTTTCTTTATCTTCAACTGTAGAAACAGGATAAAATCTTTCTAGTCCAGAATTCAATTTAAATTCTGAAGAATACTCCTTTGCTCTAACTTGTAAATCTAAATGATTTTGAATAGGCAGTTTTCCATAGTTTGTAATTCTAGTAAAAGGATATTTAGAATTAGGATAAATATCTACACATGGATCTCCATCTTTTGTATTCTTATCGTTTGGAATGACTTCTTTTTCAAATTTTAAACTTCTATAATTTAATGTGCCAAACTCATAATCAAATAATTCATCAATAGCTCCTGTATAAAGAAACATAGTCTCCTCACCATCGTAGTAGACAGAGTTTCCCGAGAATTCCAGGTTGCTTAGTGCATCTGTTGACAACTGAATAAGAATATTCTCATGTGACAGAATAGCGCCTAAAAGCGCCGTATATCCATTGGTTGGCAGAGCTTCATATTTATTCTTGTGAATCTTGTCATAATAACTCATATAAACAGGAACTCTTTTTAAGATGTCTGGGTCAACTTTATCTGGATCTAACCCCCATTGTTTTGCAGTATACGGTTTATAATCTTCTTCCCAAAGGACTTCAGCAAACTCTTTAATTAATGGTTCTTTTGATTTCAATAATTCTGGAACAGTTACTTTTTCTTGCCCAGGATAAGTTTGCTTAAGTTTACTTATGATTTCTTTAGCTTTCTTTTCTGAGAAAAGTTTTTCTACTGTATGAAATCCAAATGAACAAGTAAACCAATCTTGCTTAGACTCAAATAAAACTTGAGTTTTAAGATTAAAGGGAGTAAAAGAAGAAAACTTGTTCACCCATTTCCAAATGTCTTCATCATCTGTATGGAAAATGTGTGGTCCATATTCATGAACTAAACATCCAGTTTCTTCGTCAACCTTATCATAAACATGTCCTGCAATATGATTTTTCTTTTCTACAATGAGAACTCTCCATCCTCTTTCAGCAAGATTTCTTCCAATGTAAGCTCCAGTTAGCCCAGCTCCTGCAATGATAATCTTTTTCTGTTTCATTTTATTAACTCCTTTACATTTATAATTTTGTCATTATTCTTTATTATACTATTGTTTTTTGAATATGGGTTATCTTAGTAAATCAGGATTACTTTGAGCAAGTGAGCAATAATTGTCATCTCCAATAATTAAGTGGTCTAATAGTTTTATATCCATTAATTTCCCTGCTTCTGCTATCCTTTTTGTTATATTTAAGTCTGCTTGGCTTGGAGTTGTATCTCCAGAAGGATGATTGTGTGCTATAATGATTGAGCTTGCGTTGTTTAAAATTGCTCTTTTGAAAACTTCTCTTGGGTGTACAAGTGATTGGTTTAGAGAACCTCTTGATACTTCAAACAAACCAGTGACTTCATGTTTTGTGTTTAAGGTAAGCAAAACAAAAGATTCTTCTGCCAGCTCATGTAAGAAAAAGACTTCTTTTATGATGTCATTTGCATTTTGAACACAAGTAATTTTCTTTGTGCTTAAATCGTATCTTGCACCTTTTTCTTTTACTAATCTCACATTATATACGCTAAGGTTTAACATAACAATCATCCTTTCAGTTTTTCATCATTTGATAAGTAAATTATAACATCTATACTTATAATTGTCAATGAAATAATTAATTATTTCATACTTAATCAAATCTAGAGCATTTCCGTTCTCCTCAGAAAAGCACTTCTCATGTACATTCATACCTAAAGACGCTTTTTGACCTATTTTGCGTATTTTTATGTAAAGAGCGGCCGCTAGAGTTGTTGTGGGAGTAACACTCTAGCGGCCGCTCTTAGAGCGACGTTCTTAGCCTTTAACTCTAAGTAAATATTTTGTTGTTTCTAGTTAGAAATTATTTTTTCTAAAGTCCACCATGTTCTTCAATATAATTTAGTAATTCTTCTTCAGTTTCCTCTTTTATGGTTTTCTCTTCTAGCTGAGCTTTCTTTAGCATTTTAACTGCACCTGACTCCTATTTAGCTCTTTCAGTCAACATTTCTACTTTTGCTCTTTCTTTTATTCTCCATTAGTCTATCTTATCTAAGCACAAAAAAGAGATGACCAATTAGCCATCTCTTTTTATCAACTTCAGCATCCTATCTTGTATATTTATCAGCAATACATGAAGCAGCTGTACTGTCAGGTTTTATCTTTGTAGAAACAAGTTCACCAAATTCAGCTGAGATCCATCCAATAGCAGTCTTGATAGAATCTCTTGATTTCCCATAGTTGCCTAAATCACAATGAATCTCAAACGCAATATCAATATCTTTTTCAATTAAATCATCAGACAACAATTTGTTATCAATACCTTCAAGTAGATCTTTCCCTATATTAATAGAAAGCTCAGCTTCCCTAAGCATTCTGTTTTGGATAACGTGCAATCTTTTTTCTGAATGAGTCTTATGAAAGTAAGTTCCACCCTTCCCTTTTTCAAGCAATAAGATTACACTGCAAAACGTTGTCATGCTTTTTTTGTTTTGGGAATCAGTCCCTATTGCTACAGTCCATTTTGAATCTTCATTTGATAGCATTTTCTCAAACATTCTATCAATTAATGCTTCTTTATTTTTAACTATTCCATATGTTGGACTTCTAAACTCCACTTTACTCACCTTCTCTTTTTTTGTCTTAAAATCAACTCTATGAGGGAGTTTTATCTCATATTCTTGTTAAACTTGAAATCCTTCTGGATATTTTGTCTGAGTAAACTCACCTTTAACTCCTAAGTCTTCGCGAGTTTTCCCACACTTTTCACATCTGAATTTCATGGGAATTACTTTATCATGAAATATCCTGTCGTCATATCCACTCTTATTTCTTTCTATATTCCCACAACCTTCACAAATGAAGTCCGCAATGAAGTCTCTTCTATGTTGATAAGTTATCTCTAATATTTTCACTATTATCCCCCCTTTAATATATTTTGATTGTATATTTATTATAACAAAAAGTATTAACTTTGTCAACCAAATAAGTAAAGAGACTGTTCTGGGGAACCAGTCTCTTTTTTCAAATTTTGTTATTAATTATATTATAACATATTACTTAATGCTTGTGATACAAGAAATGTGGAACAATGTGACCATATTTCAAGATTATTTTTCGTCAGTGACCACAATGACTATTCTATCTTAAAAGCAGATAGATATTATAATTTCAGCCTCTTATTCATTTCACCATAATGGAGTCACAATTTCAAAGAAAGGAGAAAAGTTGTTTAATTAAATTTCCACACAGAGCCAGACTTCAATCACTTGGTCTTATCCTGGTTAAGTAGAAAAGTTCTGTTATTTTATTTTATCTTTAAAGTTCATACCTCTACGAGCAATAACATAAGAAGCTCCTGAGTGTATGTTTAATTTCATTCCTGGACAATATTTTTCTTTTGCAATCCAACTTGTCCATGCTGGATTGACTTTATTTAAGAATATTCTATTCTTTGTACATTTTGAAGTAATAATTGTATCAAATTTGGAATAAGCAAGAGTTGAAAGCATTTCATTATATTTCTTACCCTTTTTACTTATTAAAGCATCTTTTGCTTTATTGAAATTGAGTTTTTCTACAACTAAATCTTTACCATTTTCTAAACAATAATTTTTCAAGATTTCTGCTATTTGGTGAAAATCTTCTTTTGTTTTGTTTCCCTGCCCATATCTATAATTTATATTATAAGTTTTTAATAAATTTCCATATTTATCAGTTTCACTTACAGAAACAAAACCTTTATTGAAGTCTACACCTATTGTGCCATAAACATTTCTAGTTATACATAAATCTTTATTATGTTTGAAATTATAAATCACTTGAAGGAAAATTCGATTATTTTTTATTTTAATTCTATAAGTCAAAGCACTTTCTTTTGTGTTTAGCAATTTTTTGAGCAGTTTTGTATAGTTCTTATTATTAAAGTTAAATTTACAAAAAACAAATTTCCCATTTTCTAAATCAATTTCTTTTCTTGCTTTAAAGTAGAATTGATTTGTTTTATAATCATATTCTACTTGGAAGTTATTGTTACAAGAAGAATCTCCAGCTCTACCAATATAAAATAACTCACTATCTCGTTGATTGACAAATGCTTGATAATCATTTTTCAATAGAGCTTTAGTACCAAAACAAACTTTGTATCTTTTTGTTTCTATTTCTTTTTCAAGATTATTTAATTTTTGTCTTTTAGCATTTAAGCTATTTCGCTTCCAATAGATTTTTGTTTTTAAATTTTTGAACTTTGTGTAATTAAACTCTTTTGGATTATCGTTAAGATGAATTCTTTGAATAGCTCTTTCATCTTTCAATTTAACAAGTTCTTTTTCTAAATTGTTTATTTTTCTAATCAAACTTGTTCTTTCAAATTCTTTTAAAGATTTGATAGACTCAAACCTACCAACCATATTGCTTAATATTGAGTCAATAGCTCTACTAGTCATATTAAATTTATCTTTTAATTGAGCATAGATAATGTTTTTATCTTTTTGAGTCAGACTTCCATATTCAATATAATAGTTTTTAATTCTATGAAAAGCAATTCTTTGTACTTTATTAAATAATTCAATATAATCAGAAATGTATTGACGGAATATCTGATTATTTTCTTTATTCAATTTTAATTCAGTTGTTATCGTAAATACATTACTCATTATTTGATAACCTTTCCCTAATATATTTATTTTTATTTTATCACTTTTTTATTTTACTGTCAAATTCAAAATATGTGTAACTTTATCTATTAAGTAGACATTATTACACATATTCTATTACTACTGATTTGTCAACTATTAATTAAAATTAAATAACACAAGTTCGTTACTTTCTTCATCATATCTAATATTAAACTTTTTAGAGTTTATCGTTGTTCTTCCATCACTTGAAATTAGCTTGACATGGATTTCAGTATCGTCATTTATAGAGTCTAAAGCTTTTCTATTAAATATATCTTTCAATTCTTCTATTCCATTCAATACATCTTTCAACTTTGTATTGTCAACCTCAATACTGTCTTTATTATCTAAAACCATATGTGCTCTCATCTCACCATTTTCAATAGTTCTCATATTGTTATTTTTCAAAGTTAGCTATCCTCTCAATTATTGTGTTTTTAACATATTTAAACCTTTTAGCCAAAAAGGACGGTTTGGTAGGTAATCACCATTCGACTCCGTTCGCTCTCAACCTTTTAAGTGAGAACTCTGACTGAAACCTAACTCCAACATCTATATGCTAGGTTTTTGCCCGCAATAAAGTGTTGCCGAGGTTTGCTTCAGCCAGCATCTTAGTTTTAAGACTTAGATGTCGGTCAAAATGGAACATGTGTGTATTGCTATGCCCTGGAATCGAACCAGGTTATCAAGGCTTATGAGACCTCAAAGGATACCAACCCTCCGCCAGCTATAATAAAATGACACTACCGGGATTCGAACCTAGACTAACATATTTTTGGCCTCCTTGGTAGTAATCTAACCTGCGCACATGGATTAGAAGTCTAATTCTCTATCCGATGAGTTATAGGGAGAAAATTAGTTATTAGTCACGAAGGAAGGACTTGAACCTTCATAGCTTAATTTCAATCAACATTTTCATTTAACACATTTCCCGGGATATGTTAAGTTACTTATGAAGATGAAAGTAAACCTGCGAGCATTCTAGCTCCGACTTTGCCAATTTGTCTACTTCGTGATAGTAAATTTGGACTCCTTGGTAGGGTTCGAACCTACGACCCCTTGGATTCGTAGTCCAATGCTCTATCCTTCTGAGCTACAAGGAGATATTTGATGGAGATAACAGGAGTTGAACCCTCGTGCTTAATAGATCCCCAATGGCATTATACCATAAACTTTATTGAAAGTCAACTGTTATTTCTGTTTTTATTTCGCCCGAAAGGGCTCTCCAAATATGCTAAAAACACAATACTGCCTACCTCGAACTCAGACTCATTAAAGTGATTGTTTAGGAGCTACCTAACTTCCCTTAAGTTAATGAATGGCCCAGAATTCCCAAATCCTCTCCGTTCACAATGCGCATTTGCTAATAGAAGCCCCAATGGGGATTGCCCAATATTGTGTTTTTAACATACTTAATGGTTATATATTGTACATTGTATCATAAATCTTATTGAAAGTCAACTGTTATTCCTATTTTTTTCGAAAGGGAAAGAAAGAACAAATGCATTTCGATATCATGTCATCTCAATGATTATATATACATTATACCATAAATCTTATTGAAAGTCAACTGTTATTTCTATTTTAATTGATTATTTGCAATTTTACAGATTATTGGATATTCAATTGTAAAGCAAAATGTTAATAAGAGCCTTTATAGTGTTAAGCAATAATTCCAACAAAAAAGAGGCCTTAATTTAAGGCCTCCATACAGATTCATTACTTGGGTTTCACGGAACCCAGCAATCTTTGTTTATTATATTGGTTAAAGTCAACAAAATGATGTACTCTTGAGTAAACTACAGAAACCTTAGAATAATTAGGCTGAGCTTGAACAAGAACCTTTGCTTTGTCTAACGTTCCAAATTTAGCA
>Ga0075011_10000363_pt1 | contig 24305 bp, 18 predicted proteins | sample TARM_MetaG_T_14_FD_72354 | JGI IMG/M metagenome (GOLD analysis project Ga0075011, IMG submission 72354) | Freshwater microbial communities from Pennsylvania, USA, analyzing microbe dynamics in response to fracking - TARM_MetaG_T_14 | ecosystem: Environmental > Aquatic > Freshwater > River... | reverse complement strand
CAAACGCTCAGCGGCGCTATCGCAACGCCTTATCAAGCGAATATTACCGTCCCTAACTGGATGCTCGGCTCGATGGAACGAGTCATGCAGTACTACGTCGATAAGAATCTTCGCCTCGATACCCTTTCCGCAGAAATGATGCCAGCGCCCGTAGAAGGCAAAAAGTATATGCTGTACGCGCATATCCCCTTCTGCCATACCCTGTGTTCTTACTGCACCTTCCACCGTTTTATGTTCAAGGAAGACAAGGCGCGCGCCTATTTCATCTCATTGCGTAAAGAGATGGAAATGGTCAAAGCCCTCGGCTATGACTTTGAATCTATGTACATTGGCGGCGGCACCACCACAGTATTAGAAGATGAATTAGCCCGTACTATCGAACACGCGAAAACCCTATTCCCGAGCATTAAAGAAGTCTCCTGCGAGTCCGATCCGCAGCATTTAGATAGCCCTGGCTTTAAGCAACTCAAAGGCCTAGTGGATCGCATGTCCATCGGCGTGCAGAGCTTTAATGACGATATTTTAAAAATGACCGACCGACTCGATAAGTTCGGTACGGGTCAACAAACCTTCGACAAGATCATGGGCGCCAAAGAGCTGTTCCCGATCATCAACGTCGATCTGATTTTTGGTTTCCGCGGCCAAACCGATGAAGTGATCCAACACGATCTCGACATGGCATCGCGCCTCGACCCAAGACAAATTACCACTTATCCGCTGATGATCACTCATCAGACTCGCAAGAGCGTGAAAGGCAAGTTAGCGGCGCCGCAGGCAGATATGGCCAACCAATATCGCCAGATATTAAACAGCCTGAATGGCCAATATAATCAATTATCTGCATGGGCATTTGGTAAAACCGATGACGAAGGATTTGACGAATACGTTATCGATTACGACGAGTATTTAGGCGTAGGTTCAGGCTCATTCAGCTTCTTGAATGACACCCTATATGTGAACACTTTCTCGCTGCGCAAGTACCAAGAGCGCATTGCCGCCGGCCACATGGGCGTCGAGCAGCAAAAGAACTACAGCAAAAAAGACGTGATGCAATACCGCTTCTTGCTGGGCATGTTCTCCGGCCGTTTATCACGTAAATATTTCCGCGACACCTTTGGCGTCAACTTAGATACCGCCTTGTTTAAAGAAATGACGTCGATGAAGTTAATTGGTGCGATCAAGAATGACCCAAGGGATCCCGACAATCTGATCGTCACCGACAACGGCAAGATGATGGGTCTATTGATGATGAAAGAGTTTTATTCAGGCATGGACAATGTGCGCGCCCAGTTACGTAAACCGCTCAAACCCTGTGATATGTAACACTTACGGATGATTGTTGATTCATAAAGACTAAACAGGCCCTTCGAGGGCCTTTTTGTTAACTTGGTTTAAAGGTAGTCTTGCCTTAATGCTAGCTTGAGCGCGATCCCCGTCATAAAGGAGTATGGGTTATGGGTTTTAATGAACAAGAAAAACATGCCTTATTGGCACTCAAAGGCGTTGGCCCCACTGTGATAAAGCGCTTCGAAGAAATTGGTATCAGTTCACTACAACAACTGGCACAACACGAAGTGGATGATATCGCGAACTTAGTCGCCAGCATGCTGCGCACCACGTGCTGGAAAAACAGTCCGCAAGCGCGAAACGCCATAGGTGCGGCCATCGAACTCGCCCGCGCCCATCCGCTAGCAAACGAATAGTCATTCCTATTGATGAATACAACTAACAAAAAGCCAGAGTGAATACTCTGGCTTTCGTTTAAATGTTAGCAATAAGGTATCGGCTTAAAAACTGTAGGTCATACCTAACCAGTAACGGCGACCATCTTCAAGATAACCGTATTCCTCTTGGGTAATGTCCTTATCGAAGGCGTTGTAAATGCCCGCGCTAAATTTCAGGCTATCGTTCAACTGATAGTTAGCCCCTAAATCCAGCAGAGTGTAAGAAGGTGCGATAAAACTGCTCGACGACGGTCCCGTCGTCGGTTGGCTCTCTTCGCCACGGTAGTTCACTCTCAACCAAGTGCTTAAGTTATCAATAGGCTCGTAGTTGAACGACGCTTGGATCAAATGCTTAGGCAATTGATTCAATGGACTGCCTTTGTAAGCACCCGTCTTTTGCTCTGAATCCGTGTAAGTGTAGTTACCCGTAAAGCTCAGGTTTGAGCGAATCCGATAATCGATACTCAGCTCAATCCCTTGAGTCACAGCATCGTCGATATTCACGTAAGTGGTTGGGTCGGAACCAAATTGATTGGGGCCATCGGTACATTGAGTCGCAGGACAGGCCACGCGGGTGATCTTATCTTTAAACACGTTATAGAACACACCCGCACTGGCGGTAATGCTCTCGGTCAGATCCGAATACACACCTAACTCATAGTTCACTGAGGTTTCGGGTTGTAAATCTGGATTACCGTACATGTTGCCGCCACGGCTCACTTGTCCCCAATCGGGCACTGTCTGGCGCAAACTCGGCGCCCTAAAGCCCGTCGACACGCCGCCCTTTAAGGTGGTGCTGTCGGTTAATCCCCACACGCCGTAAACACGCGGGCTGACATGGTGACCAAAGTTTTCATCATCATCCAAACGCAGCCCCATGGTCAGGGCAAAGTTATCGACTATGCGCCATTCATCCTCAGAAAATACCGACCATTGTCTGCGGCTGATATCGGTTAAGTCGCTGACCTGATTGCCGGTTTCGTCGGTTAAATCTTGATGGTTAAATGCCGCACCAAAAGTCGCCGTATGGCTTTGGCCTAAGGTGGTGATCAGGCTAGATTGCGCATCCGTGTTAGTGATCTTCATCTTGCGGGTTTTGTTATCAAAAACCTCATGCTTGATATAAGAATCCGAGGTACCAAAGTCCCAACGCCCTGTGTGTGACAGCGAAATGGTGCTGTTTTCGTATTCTGTCGTTGAAGATTGAGGACAACCGCGACGACCACAGGCTTCGCCCGGCGCCAGCGGTGTAACGGTTTTGCCTAAGCTGCTGTCGAGTTCTTGGTTTGACATCCCAACTTCGAGCATGATGTCGTGGTTTTCATTGGGGGTGAGCGCAAAACGCGCGGTCAGATTCGTCGCATCACGGCCACGGTAACCGCCGTAGATATTATCTTCTTCACGCTGAGTGTATTGACCGTACAGTTGCATCCCCAGCAGATCTTTAATCAAACCACCGTTGACGAAAAAGTTACTCTGATACACATTTCCCGAGGTCGACTTTTCCTGCAATGTCGTGTCGAGTCGCACTTCACCCTGCCACTCGTTCGGCACTTTACGGGTGATAATGTTGATCACGCCGCCAATGGCATCCGAACCATAAAGTGATGACATAGGCCCGCGAACAATTTCAATTCTATCGATGGCCGCCAATGGTGGAGTCCAAGCGCCTTCAACACCTGGACCGTCGCTGTTAGTACGTGTCTCGCGCGAAGATTGGCGTTTACCATCCACTAAAATTAACGTGTATTGGCTGCCCATGCCCCGCAGGCTGATGTCCTGACGGTCAGCGCCGCCGGTAATCACCACACCGGGGACTTCTAACATGGCATCGGTTAAGTCGCGATAGAAGCGGTTATCCAGATCCTCACGGGTGATCACACTGATAGATGCGGGCGCGTCGCGAATTTGTTGTTCAAATCCCGATGCGGTCACTACGATTCTTTCCATCATCTTTTCTTTATCAGGCGCGGTATCCGCAAGGGCATTTGTCACAGGTACTGCGGGCAACAAACATAAAGCGGTGATCACTTGAGCAAGGTACTTCTTACGACTTAACAACATAACCGACAAGTCTCCATTGGGTACAGATTGTAAATGAGAACAATTTTCAATACGGCAATGTATCCCTATGTTACAATCAGCTCAAGTTAGACTTTAGGTATTCACTTGTAAGAGTTACTTAAAAATGAATAAAAACATGATCAAAGGCATGATCGTTTTTGCAGCAATCGCAGAAAAGGGCTCAATGAGTGCCGCAGCGCAGCAGTTAAACCTCAGCTCCTCGGCGGTGAGTCAACAAGTGACTAAGCTCGAAATGGACATGGGGATCAGTCTATTCCATCGCAATACTCGCAATCTTACCCTCACAGAAGCGGGCAGCTTGTTCTATGAGAATTGCCGAAAAGTCATCGCGATAGTCGAAAGCACAGAGCAAAAACTCAATAACTTGAAAGGGATTCCTTCGGGGGAATTAAAGATTGCCGCGCCCATAGGTTTTGGCGGCGGCCTATTGAGCGAGCCCTTTAACTACCTGTTGGCGGCGCATCCGCAGATAAGTTTGAATTTACTGCTGCAGGATGGCCCGATAGATATAGTCAACGAGGGCATAGATCTGGCGATTTGCATCGGGCCTTTATCCGATTCCAACTTAATTGCCCGCCACTTAGCCGATTGGCGCATGTTGCTGTGCGCCTCACCCGATTATTTGCCAATGCATAAAATTTTTAAGCATCCCGCTGAATTGGCTGCCTTTAATCGCATTAATCACCCCTGCGCTAACAGTGAAACCTTAACCCACACCCGCAGCCAAGAGTGCTTCGAGCTGACAAGTCAGCGCATTACGGTCAACAATATGCAGGCATTAATCCAACTCACTCTCGATGGTCTCGGGTTTGCCGCCCTGCCCGAACCTGAAGTGCACAAATATCTCGAAAGCGGCCAGCTTGTCCCCCTCTTACCCGAGTGGTCACTCAATACCTACAGCGTTTATAGCGTCACTTCAGCGCGGGATAAGCAGCCCGCGAAAGTGAAAGAAGCACTCAATACGCTTAGCCAATACTTTAGTCAGGCGAATTTTAACCCTACCTATCACTTTAAACAGTGTGTTAAAAAAGACGGCACAAAGGGTAGCGTAACCAATATCTTACCCATAAAGCCCAAGCAAGCGTCCCATCACGCCGACGTCAACCACGCTTCTTAAACGTGTCCTGTGCGCATTCATTTCTGCGCTAAGCTGGGGTATTCTGCTGGGATGAACCGATAAAAAGATGTAACTCGATGAAAGATGTGGCCTTAGTGTTGGAAGGTGGCGGCCTCAGAGCCATTTATACCGCAGGTGTGTTAGACGCGTTTTTGCAGCAGTCGCTCAACTTCAACTATGTGATTGGGGTGTCTGCGGGCGCCATTTACCCCGCGTCCTATGTGTCCCGTCAATTCGGTCGTAATCTTCAAATTCAGCAGCAATATCTCAACGATAAACGCTATATGGGCCTGCGCCACTGGCTGGCGACAGGCAACTATGTCAACACAGACTTTACCTATCGCCGCATGGCCTATGAGTTACTGCCATTTGATTTTGATACATTTTTAAATAGTCATACCGAATTTAAGGTTGGCGCCTTTAACTGCAATACAGGGAAAACCGATTACTTCGGTATGGCCGATTTTAATGACCACGATAAATTACTCGACGTGCTCATCGCCTCCTCTAGCCTGCCTTTTATGTCTAAACCCAGCGTGATTAACCAACATCATTACCTCGATGGCGGCATCGGCGAACCGATACCGTTAGCGCAATCACGCAAAGATGGTTACTCACGCCAAGTGGTGATCTTGACTCAAGATCAGCATTACCAAAAATCCGCGATGAAAATGAATTGGTTAGCCCGCAAAGCCTACAAACGCTACCCCGCGGTTGCCCATGCGTTAAGTGAGCGCCACCGAGTTTATAATCAAGCATTAACCGAGTTAGACCAAGCAGTTGCAGCTGATAACGCCTTTGTGATCCGCCCAGCGCAGCCACTTAATTTATCCAGGCTCGATCGCAATATCGATAAAGTGACCGCCGTCTATCAACAAGGGCTAGCGGATGGGGAAACAGTCTTGCCAGCACTAACCGCTTGGTTAGCGGCGCCAAAAGAGCCTAAACCCGAGGCGTAATCGACTGCAGCACTTGGCTGATGATCAGTTCTCGCAGCCATTTATGGCTCAAGTCGTGCTCGAAGTGTTTATGCCACATCAATAAATACGCGCCGGGGATCAGCTTGATAGGCGATGGTAAAGACTGAAGCTCGAAGGATTTCATCACAGCAAACGCATAACGTGACGGCGCGCAGAGGATCAAGTCGCTCTGTTCACACAGGGTGAGTGCGCTCTGGAAGTCGGTCATGTTCACGGCGATATCACGCTGACGCCCCTCAAGTTGCAGCACATCATCCAGCAACCAATGCTCTAAACCACCAAAGGCCACTTGCAGATGGCGATAACTCAAGAAGGTGTCTAAATTCCACTCTTGTGTTAACGCCGGATGATCGCGACGCATCAAGCACACAGGATAATCCTGCACTAACTCGACATGGCACAAATCATCAGGAATATGACTCACATGCATGGGCGAACGCTCGTCCCACTCGCGGCAACCTATGGCTAAGTCGATGTCACAGCGCAGTAATCTGTCCATGGTATCGAGACGCCAGGTTTGGCAATTGAGACTCACACCGGGCGCTTGGGCGAGCAGCGAGGGCATAAAATGCGGGAAGGTCAGCGAGTATGTGGTTTCAACCAAATGCATTCTAAACTGTCGCTGACTTAAGGCGGGCTCGAAGGTGTCGGGCAGCGTAAATTGCGCCAATTGCTGTAAACATTGGCGCAATTCAGGCGCGAGGGACAAAGCCTTAGGCGTTGGCTTTAAGCCGTAGGCGGTGCGCTCAAACAGAGGATCATCAAACACTTCCCTCAGGCGTGTCAGTTGTTTACTCACCGCCGACTGGCTCAAATGCAAACGCGCCGCAGCGGCCGTCACACTTTGTTCCTCAAGCAGGATTTCAAGTACGGGTAGTAAATTCAGATCCAAACGTTTTAGCATCTATCCCTCATTTACCCCAAAATACTGTCTAGGGCTGCACTTTTTTAAATGGGTTTAACCTTAAATTCTGTGGCAACTTCATCAACAGCAGCGACAGTAATATTACACCTATCCCCGTCCACTGACGCATGTCTAATGTCTCACCCACGATCATAACCCCTAATGATACGGCAACCACGGGATTGACTAAAGCAACCATGCCCATGATTTCTGGCCCTAAATTTCGCATCGACCACAACCAAGCCCAATAAGCGATGGCGGTGTTGGCAATCACTAACCATATTAACGATGGCACCACTGTCAGGCTCGGTAATTGCGGCGGGCCCGCCATAAACCACGCTAGCGGGATTAACATCAAACCACCCAAAAACAGCTGCCAGGCGGTGAGCACTAAAAAGTCACCCACATCCCACTTTTGCATCCAGCGAGAAGAGAAAGCAATTAACGTCGTGGCGCTCAACATGCACAACACGCCGATAGGATCGAGATCCGCCGACGGGTTAAGCAGTAAAATCACCCCGCCAAGGCCCATTAAGCCTAATAGTAACCACTTCATCCCAGGGCGTTTTTTATCAATCATCCAAGCTAAGATTAAGAAAATTAACGGCAGCGTCGCCCCTAATGTCCCCGCCACAGCGCCCGGCAAACGATACGCGCCGATAAATAACAAGGTGAAGAAGGCACCGATATTACAAAAAGCCAGCAAACCGAGCTTTGACCACACCAGCGTTGGCAAGCGAGGACGCAGCATCAACATCAGTATCCCTGCAGGCAGCGCGCGCCACACGGCCACCCAATAGGGCGACATGTCATGTAAGTAGAGACTCACTAACGCATAGGTTGTCCCCCAAAATACAGGGGCGAGTAAGGCGATTACAAAAGGCATAATAACTCTTCAAAAAGTATCTTGATGTGAAGATATGTTATTCTCAGTCTTCACTCCTAGCAAGTGAAGTTTATGAATATCTCGTTATCGGTGGGAGTTAATCAAGTTAACTATTTGATTTAAAAACTAAGGTTGCCAGTCATTGTAGGACAGATGGATAGTTTGATAAATCTGGCTTAACTCTCCAGTCTGCCGCAGTAGCTCAATCATGCGGCTCAAATATGCATCTACGGCATCCCCTTCGGGGCCCTTGGCAATCACAAACACATCTTCAAAATCGCCAAAGTCTTCACGGTGGATATTATGCAACTTCAACTGTTTCAGCATCATATCGGCCTCTTCCTGCGCCCAAACGAAGGCATCGATACGACCATGGGAAAGTTTTAGCAAAGAACGTTTAATGGTTATCGAAGGCTCCGCAGGGATAGGCATGTAATCTGGGATCGCCTCCACGGTAAATACGCGCCCCGTTTGCAGCTGATCAAATAACATGGCCTTAGTTATCGGCTTATCCACATTGGTATAAAGCACGTGGGTGACTTGCCCAAATGAAACAGAACTAAAACGGTAAGGTAAGGCATCTAACGCGGCATTATTACGGATTGCGGGCAAACCAAAATCAGCACGACCAAGCGTCACCCCTAGCATCGCCCGTGAAAGCGGGAAAACCTTAATATCAATTTCAACCTCAGGATCTGCCCTATCAATTGCTTTAACCAGTTCCACAAATGGCCCTGTGCCATCGGCATTAATTAATCCAGGGATCTCCCCTAAATAAGCCGTCATCTGCCGCTTGCCGCCAGCATTAGTGACAGCATCATTCGCGGCATAGGCTGGGGTGAAAATACTGTGAAGGAAAAGCACAGAAAAAATACACAAGGTAATAAAGTGACTGAACATGAGTGGTCCCTCGGTGGCTTTCTCAAGCTTAGCAGAGGACAACGATTGTGGCGTTCATTCCTCGCATCCAAATGAGAACGTGATAAAGCATCACTCTGTCACTGCGCTTAGCTGCCGTTTGCCGTATAATCAGCCGTCATTTTTCTATAGGCGGGCCAGTATGTTCCATATCGCACTCTATGAGCCAGAAATCGCACCTAACACAGGTAATATCATTCGCTTATGCGCCAACAACGGTTGTCAGCTGCATTTGATTGAGCCATTAGGTTTTGATCTAGAAGAGAAAAAGTTACGCCGCGCCGGTTTAGATTATGCCGACTTAACCAATGTGACTCGCCACAAAGACTTCGATACCTTCCTCGAAGCCATGGCAGGTAAGCGCATTATGGCCTGCACCACTAAAGGCAGTCGTCCGCATACTGAGCTGAGTTTTGCGAAAGATGATGTGCTGCTATTTGGCCCTGAAACCCGCGGCTTGCCGATGGCGATTATCGAATCTATCCCGACCGAGCAGAGACTGCGCATCCCCATGGCGGCCACCAGCCGTAGCCTCAATCTCTCCAATGCAGTGGCGATTATCAGCTACGAAGCCTGGCGCCAACTGGATTTTGCTGGCGCACTTTAAGCGCTGCCGCAGCTAAATCGCGGATTTGTGGCTAAGGGTCGGCTAAGAAGGCTACTAAGGAGATGGTGCGACAGGCGTCATCTCTATCCCGCGAAACAGCTGATAGCGATCGATATCATCATCGAGATATTGGATATTCTGCGTCCATTGCCATCCCCCCGCTTGATTTTGAGCCCGAGTCTGAGTCTGAGTCTGAGCATCAAAGAGTAACTGTATCAACGCGGGTCTCGCATTGACAACGCCTTCCCCTAGCAGGGAATAATCCCCATTTTGTCGATATAAACTAAAGACTTGCTGTTTATCTTCCGCCACACCATCGTAATAGGTCAGTAATACTTGATCGCCTTGCTCCCTAAACCACCAAGTTTCGCTAAAGGGCGCCCGCGTGCCGATACTCACAGATAAGATCAACTGGCGCTGATCGTGGGAGCAAAAGCCCGTTACTGCCACTTTCCTCGGAATCTCCCCCGCCTTGGCAGCATCACCCGCCCATTGCCCCACTAATTGTGGACAAAATTCCTTGAAACTGACCTTAGCGGCCATGACAGAGAAGGACGAAAACACGCTCAGTACAATGGTAAGACCCAGCATAAGGTTCAAACGGTCGATTTTAAGCGGCATATCTCTAGCACCTACCCGAAACATATCAATACATTAGCGTTAAAAGCATCAATCGACAAATCCCCCATCATAAACGATTCCTTTAACGACGGAATGAACGCTTTGGTATTGCAGTTAGCCTTACTGTTTACCGCCTACATCCGCCGCTTTTGAGCTGAGATACCCAACAAAGATTCACAGTTGCTTACATAACAGCTTATTCAGGCATGGCGGGTTTTCATGCTAACTTGCCACTTAGCAAAAATACGCAACATCATAATCCTAGTAACTGTTTGTATCACAAGGAGACTCATAGTGAAGAAGACTGGCATTTTATTACTCTGTTTACTGATGCCCTTTAGCTCGGCATTTGCAGAACAGGGCAAACCACTCTCAGCGGAATTACTTTGGCAACTCAAGCGTATCGGTAGCCCGATTGTATCCCCAACGGGCGAACACATCATAGCGCCAGTCACAGAGTACGATCTCAAAGCTGATAAAGGCTCGACCCAGCTGTGGCGTTTCGATGGCAAGCATAACCGAGCGATCACAGCCAAAAGTTTAAGGGTGAGCGAGCCCGTGTTTTCCCCCGACGGCAAAACCTTGGCATTTGTGAGTCAGCGCAATGAAGACGAGGCGAGCCAAATTTACCTGCTGCCGATGGATGGTCCGGGTGAAGCGCAGCGCTTAACCGATATTCCCACTGGCGTTAACAGCATTAAGTGGGTTGGCAAGCATCTGTATTTCATCAGCAATATCTTCCCTAATCAAAGCTGGGAAGAAATGAAAACCCAGCTCGCCACAGATACAGACAATAAGGTTTCCGCCCATCAATGGAACGCCTTGCCCTATTCCCAATTTGATCACTGGTTAGATGAACGTCGCCAAGCCCACGTATTTAGAATTCCGGCCAAAGGCGGTAATGTCGAAAACATCACCCAGCCTGCGGGCCATGAATTACCACGCTCAGACCAAAGCAGTGCAAGCTATGATGTTTCCCCCAATGAGCGCTGGATTGCCTTCAATGCCTATGGTTCTGAGAATAAAGTCGATCCTAAAATTGATATATTTCTCGCCACGATTGGAGACAACAAGGCCGAAAATCTCACTGCTGATAATCAAGCGCCAGATCTGAATCCTAGCTTTAGCCCTAACGGTAAAACGCTCGCCTTTACCCGCCAAAAAATTCCCGGTTTCTACGCCGATACCTCAAGGCTGATGCTGCTGGATATCGACAGTCGAAAACTCACAACACTCACATCTGACTGGGACCGTTCTGTCTCTCAATTCAGTTGGACACCCGACAACAAGGGCTTTTATGCCACTGTCGAGGACGCCGCCACAAACCGCATTTACTCTATCGATGCCAAGAACGGCAAAGTAAAAGCCATCACAGAGGCAACCGATTTTAGCCAACCCGCCATAGGCAAAGACGGCGAACTGATTGCCACCAATCAGAGCTTTTTGTATCCCGCTCGCTTGGTCAGCATCAATCCTCGCAATGGTAAGATTGAACGCCTAGAAAACTTTAACGACGATATTCTCAAAGATGTCGACCTAGGTACCTATGAATCAGTGACCTACAAAGGCTATCAAGGTAGAGATATTCAAATGTGGGTCCACTATCCCGCAGGATTTGATCGCAGCAAAAAATACCCATTGTTTATGCTCGTCCACGGCGGGCCACACAATGCCATTACCGACGGTTTCCATTATCGTTGGAACGCGCAAACCTTTGCTTCTTGGGGTTATGTCACTGCGTGGCCAAACTTCCACGGTTCGAGTGGCTTTGGTCAGGAATTTGCCGATTCCATCAATCCCGATTGGAAGACAAAACCCCTTGAGGATGTGCTCAAGGCGGCAGACTGGTTTAAACAACAAAGCTGGATAGACAGTGATCGCATGGTGGCGGGTGGTGCAAGTTATGGTGGTTACCTGACCTCGATTATTTTGGGTCAGCCGCATCCCTTTAAAGCGCTATTGATCCATGCTGCGGTTTACGACATGTATGCACAAATGGCGTCGGACTTTGCCGTACACAGCACCCGATTTGGCAACTATTGGGATAATCCAGAACTGTATAAAGCCATTTCACCCCATTACTTTGCGGCTAACTTCAACACTCCAACCTTAGTCAGTCATGGCCAACTCGATTACTTAGTGCCGGCGACCCAAGGGTTCGAGCTGTTCCACACCCTGCAAAGTCGACATGTTGAATCGCGGATGATTTATTTCCCCGATGAAAATCATTGGATTATGAAGCCTAATAACTCAGTCTACTGGTATAACGAAGTGAAGAAGTGGATGACCCACTTTGCCGAACCTGGCGCGCGTTAAACACCATCCATAAGATACAAAAAAGGTCTGCAATGCAGACCTTTTTAATGGGTTTACTTAAACTAAAGCGTAGGCTAACGCCTTAGTTTGAAATGACTTAGCTTGAAATGACTGAGCTTATTGGCCAAATCCCGTCGCTTTAATATCCACGGTTTGCACTTTGCCATACTTAGCGGCGATAGGTGCAATCTTAGCCGCGTTACCAATCAGCACAAATTGCAGATCTTTTTGCGGGAAGTAAGTTTTCACCAGTCTTTGAGTTTCTTCTAAGGTCAAACCATCCACCTTAGCTTGGAACTCATTGATAAACTTATCATCGAAGCCATACAGATACATGCCAGACAATAGTCCCGCCAGTTGACCTGAGGTTTCATACTTAGGTGGGAACTGACCCTTCACATAGGCTTTAGCCGAATTTAAGGTCGCTTGATCTATGCCTTTTTCCCATAAACGAGCATAGGTTTTCAGTGCGAGATCAATCGCTTCTTGAGTGGTTTCCGTCTTAGTGAAGGTGCTGATAGTAAACACACCCGAATCGGTATAAGGGCTAAAACCTGAGCGTGCGCCATAGGTTAAGCCTGCGTTTACCCGCAGCTCGTCGTTAAGCCAAGAAGTAAAACGACCACCTAAAATAGTGTTCACTACCGTTAAACCAACATAGTCTGGATTGTCACGACTAATGCCTAAACCGCCGATAACAAAGGTGGTTTCGATTGCATCGGGTTTATCCACCAGCAAAACTTTCGCTGCAGTCAACTGAGGCAAGCCTTGGTTTAAGTCAGGCTGCACCAGTTTTTCGCTGTCTTTCCACTGACCAAATGTTTGCGTCAGCTTGGCCTTCATCGCAGCAACATCAAAGTCACCCACGACGGTAATCGCAGTATTGGCCGGTTGGTAGTAACTCTTATGGAAAGCACGCAGTTGCGACACAGTCACTTTTTCAAGCGAATCGCTGTTACCCGAAGCCGCATTACCATAAGGATGGGCACCAAATACCAGCTTATCGAAGTAACGGCCAATCACAGCCCGTGGGCTTTCTTTATCTTGCTGTAATCCCGCAATCGCGCGTTGCTTGAGTTTATCGAACTCGGCGGCATTAAAATCTGGCGTTAACATCGCCGCGCTAAATAAGCCCAGCATGACGTCAGTGTCTTTCGCCATAAAATCGGCGCTGAGATAGCTGCCTTCTTTATCCGCTTCAGCGCCTAAACTTGCACCGAGAAAATCCACTTGCTGCTCGATATCCGCCTTAGATTTACCCGCCGCCCCTAACAGCAAACCTTCTGCCGTCATTTGCGCCACGCCTGCGGTGGTGTCATTGACAGCACCAGCACGTACCACGGCATTTAAGGTGACTAAAGGCACTTCGCGCTGCGGCATTAAATACACAGTTAAGCCGTTATCCAGCACGAACTTGTCGTAACTTGGCATCACAAAGCTGCCTGTATCGACGCGTTTTGGCGCCGATGTCGTAGCACAACCCGCTAAGGCTAAACTTGTGCCTAGGGCTAATGCGGCCATTAACTTAGAAGGTTTCCCGAGTGATACCATCTTAAGTGATTTCATTGCTGTCGATTTCGCTGCCGTTGATTTCATTGAGAGATCTCCTCGTTTGCCGCCAGCACAGCTACAGTGCGATTCGATTTACGTAAATAGGTTTGGGCAACACGTTGAATATCCGCTGGCGTCACCTTGTTATAGGCTTCTGGCGCATTAAATAGCTTGTCGTAACTGCCAAAATACATCTCATAGGTGCCTATGGTATTAGCCTTACCATTAATTGTTTCCATCGAACGATAAAAATCCATCAACTTGATATTTTTAACTTTATCCAGTTCTTGCTGAGTAACACCCGTTGTCGCAATCGCATCGATTTGTTCAATCAGCGCATGCTCCAGCGTCGAGGCTTTTACCTCAGGTGTGGCAACCCCCATCACATAGAAGAGGTTAGGATCGACCGACATCGGCATGTAGGTTTGCGCTTCTAAGGCCACTTGTTTATCAACCAGTGATTGATATAAACGCGAGCTATTACCTTGGCTCAAAATCGAGCTTAATAAATCCAGCGCATAAAAATCTGCGTGAGTCGCCGCAGGAATATGGTAAGCCAGCATCACATTCGGTGTGCTCACCGATGCCTTTTGCACAAAGGTACGACGCTCGCCCTTTTGCTCAGGTTCTACGGTGCGAATCGCTTTAGGCGGAGTTTGTGCCGGAATAGGCGCAAAATATTTGTCAGCCAAGGCTTTAACTTGGGCAACCTTTACATCACCCGCAATCACGACCACGGCATTGTTCGGCGCGTAATAGGTTTTGTGGTACTGCACGAGATCTTCCAGCGTCCAAGCGGCAATATCCGACTCATGGCCGATCACCGACCACGAATAAGGGTGAGCTAAAAATGCCACGCCTTTGATTTCGCCTTCAAGGGCATTCCAGTTAGAGTTTTCTAAGCCAGTGGAGCGTTCCGACTGCACTACACCACGTTCGCTATCGACCATAGTTTGGTTGATATCTAAGTTAGCGATACGGTCGGCTTCGAGATCGAACATAGTTTCAAGCGCATTGGCAGGGAACCAATCGGTATAAACCGTCATATCTTCAGTGGTATACGCATTGTTCGCGCCACCTGCGGCTTCCATAGTGCGGTCGAACATTTTCGGGCCGTACTTTTTTGAACCGTTGAACATCATGTGTTCGAAAAAGTGCGAAATACCGGTAATGCCGGGCACTTCGTTACGTGAACCGACTTTCCAAAACAAATACATGTTGGCATTGGGAATAGAGGCATCTTCTAGCACCATGATTTTCATGCCGTTATCTAGCGTGAAACTCTTAATGTCTTCTGCCGTGGTGGCCTGTGCTTGGCTTAGGGGAGTCAAAAGTCCCATGGCCAACACAAGAGCCGATAGCGTGCGCTTCATCTTGTTCGCTCCTTGCTGTAAATATCCACATATAGAGGTAAATTGTTTAACAAATCAAGCGCTGGATGCTTATCCTGCGCCGATTTTTTGTAAGCTCAAGTTATACCGAAGAGCTTACGGAATAACGTCTGTCCGACTTATTGCGCATTTAGCGCAGTCAGCGCCACTTTAGTCATGGCCTCAACCCCGACTTTTAGCGCACTTTCATCCACATAAAATGCCGGAGAATGATTGCTGGCAGCGGTTTCAGGGTCAGCTCCCTTTGGCGTCACCCCAAGGAAGAAAAACATCCCCGGCGCTTCTAAGGCGTAATAAGAAAAGTCTTCGGCACCTGTAATTAACCCAGGTTCAATCAGCATCTTATCGCCCACCACACTGGCAAGCACAGGACGCATACTGGCGACTAATTCAGGATTATTAACCACAACAGGATAACCTGGATGGATCTCTGTGGTCGCACTCGCCCCCAACGTTTTCGCCGATAACTCAGCCATTTCAGCTAAACGCACTTTGATATCGGCGCGCATGGGCTGGTCGAAGGTGCGAATCGTGCCAATAAGCTCGACTTCATCGGGAATAATGTTAGAGCGAATGCCACCATTAACCGCACCAAAGCTCACCACGGCAGGGGCTTTAGTGATATCCACCTGACGGCTGACGATCGTTTGCACATTGGTGATAATTTGCGCCGCAGCGACAATAGGATCGACCCCATTCCAAGGGCGAGAACCATGGGTTTGGCGGCCTTTCACTTTGATCGTAAAGGAATCTTCACTCGCCATCGCCGGACCACTGCGCACACCAATCATGCCACTCGGCATGCTGGAGGTAACATGCATACCAAACACTTGGTCAGGTTTACGCTTAGCAAACAGCCCTTCCTTTAGCATCAATTCTGCGCCGCCTTCTTCCCCGTCTGGCGCGCCTTCTTCGGCTGGTTGGAAGATAAACATCACATCACCCGCGAGGCTATCTTTCACTTTCACGAGGTTTTCAGCAACGCCCATCAACATGGCCACATGGGTATCGTGCCCACAGGCATGCATCACCCCCACCTTTTGATCACGATAGGTATCGGTCGCTTTAGAGGCAAAGGGCAAATCGACCACCTCAGTCACAGGTAAAGCATCCATATCCGCCCGAATTGCAATCAACGGACCAGACTTGCCACCTTTCAGCTTTCCGCCTTTCAAAATGGCCACAACGCCTGTATGCGCCACACCCGTTTGTACTTCCAATCCTAATGATTTCAAATGCTTTTCAATAATCTTGCTGGTGCGAAACTCACGATTAGACAACTCAGGATGTTGATGTAAATCGCGGCGCCAGTCGATCACCTTTTGCTCCACACCCGCCGCCAACTTAGCCGCATCCGGCATAGCACTGGTCGCCGCTTGCGCCGTACTCAAACCCGCGCCCATAAAGCTCAAGGCTAAGGCCGAAGCGATTAAGGTCTTGGAAAAAATGGCTTTGTTTGCAGAGGATTTAAAACCAAATGCCTTTGGGATTGCTGATTTTGAAATAACTGATACTGCAAGTGATACAGAGGGTAAAGTCATAGCGATAACCTATTGTTGTTTTTATAAGCTACCTAAACTACACGGACACTGAGGAATTGTTAATAGATTTAATGCTTGGATTTTATAACGTCGATTTATTTTGGACATAGGCGGCGTCATAAATCATGGGTACCACAATCCAAAACTTGAGCACATAAAAAAGGGCCTTCGTAAGAAGGCCCAAAGACAAGGTACTACTTAAAGTTAAAGGTGAAGTTTACTTGTTAATATTCCATTTTTGACGTGATAGCGCCATCAATCCAAGCATCAAGATTACAAACCAACCCAAGCTACCACCACTGCTATCTTTACTATCTTCAACGGGAGGCGTTGGAGGTGTAGGTGGAGTCGTAGGCGTTGGTTCCACACCATCAGAGCTCACTACTAAGTTGAAGCTCGTTTGTACCATGTCATTTTGATAAACCATATCAAAGGCTTTCACTGTGACTGTGGTTTCACCGTGCCAATCTTTTTCGGGTGTAATGGTGACTTGGTTACCATTGACGACAACAGTGATATGCTCACCTGTCACTTGGATACCATTAGCCGTATTTTCTTTATCTTGTACTAGCACCTCAAAACTGATGCTAGTGTTTTCTGCAACCGTCATATCACGTAAAGCACCTATCGCAAGATTTGAAGGAACCTTAACCGTACTCGTCGTGGTTGTTTTATTGCTTCCGGTATATTCAGAGGTCGCAACGATTGGTAAGACTTGACCTACCGCTTTGGCTCCAACTCTCGCAGAGAACGATACTTCAATTGCTGATTGTTCAGGTCCTGCGTAGTTAGCACACACTACAAGTCCTTCTGCAATTTTCTTATCTAAATCGTTAAATGCAAAACCATCACCTATATAACCATTCGCAGGGGCGAAGGAACCACGAGGTCCATAGTAGCCATGCAAACCAATTGAACCTAAGTGGGCTTTGTTACCCGTTAATTTGTCATAGGCAAAAATGAACTCATGTTCACCTGGGGCAAAATTAAGCTCAGTAGAGGCCAAAAGTTCAAAACTGTAACGGGCTGCAGGATCGGGAGCAAAGTTAATACCAAAGGCAAACTCCTGACGCATATTGTCCCATTCAACAATCAGATAACGTCGGTCGTTAGTCACGGCAAGCGATACACCGTCAAAACTTTCCGTGTCCATATTGTAATCAGGGACGGTAAAACCATCACCACGCCAGAGCGGTGCTATCACTGTATCAGGGAAGTATTGCTCTTCCATTGGATAGTGAGCAGGCCAAAAAAGTGGTAGCTGATCGAGCTGAATAAATCCACCAGGAGAAATACTTAAGGTATCTCTGTGCGAATATTCTTCAGGGTTGTTATACAGTGGGATCCGATCAATACCGAATAAGCTTAATGGCACAGTTACCGTGTCATTCACTCTGCCAGCAATACCGGGTTCAGACTGAATACCTGCCTCAGTAAATAAATCCAAATAATAAGGATTTGAACCTATAGGTATGCGGCAACTCTCATCGGTATCACTCGTGGTAAAGAGATATTGACGTTTTTGCTCATTACTGGCCTTTTGCATTGCATTAAGTGTAATTTGCTGCGAAGCAACGCTGAGCCCAGCTTTTAGATCTTGGTTATTACTTGTCGCCGACAGCGTATCAGGGAGTAATTGCATACCTTCTGGTAACGTTAATGCAATATTAACATCGCGCTCTAGCCCGAGCATATTAGGCGCCATTACCATATTGACTTGGACAATATCCCCTTCTTTGGCTTGCTGTTGACTCGTCGTGATAGTGACATCATCACCAGTATGCACCAGATGGACGGCCATTTTGCCGATATTACCTACGTTTTCGGTACCATTACCCAACTCAATTAAGCCATAGAAACGCTCACCGGCTTTCACTTCATCGAGGGTCCAGTTCATCTGTAGCTGATAGGGGTCTAAACCATTAGTAGAAGCGGGCCCAGTAACACTAAGTTTCTTAGTGTCTGAATCGGAAATGATCGCAAGACTCGCTTTAATGCTGTCTTTAGTATCAATTTCGTCTCCCCATGGGCGCTTAAAGTTGCCTAACATCACCCAGTAACGGCCAGGGGTTGGGTCATTGATAGCACAATAGTCATTAACATCGGTGTAAGAGTAACAAATCGCTTCATCGTACCACTCAACTTTACCATTGCTATTTAAGTCCATACCAATATCGAATGACGTTGATGCGGCATTATCTGCAGACACTTCTTCCCATACGATACGTCGAGTGCCTTCTGGCACATCGAAGAAATGCACAGAAATACCCGGATTATTTTCCAATGTTTCAGGCTTTTTAAAATCAGCATAGGCGGCACTAAGTTTGTGCTCTGTCACGGTCCCCGCAGTTAATCCACTCACTTTAACAGTGAGCTCACTGATTTCCTTGGTCATCAGTTTAGGCGTTAACATAGTGCCAGTATCACGATGGATTTGACCTGAGACCATTTCTGGTAAGCTAGATCCGGTAAAGCGTGCCATAACAGGCAAGTATTGATCTGGCAAACTGGCATCCGTTGGTTTTAGGTCAATTTTACCAAACACTTCGTTAAAGGAAGAGTTAGCGTTTACCGAGGCCACATCGAGGATTTTCGCTGTCACCATAAGGCTTTGCTGCTCACCCACTTTTAACTTAATCTTTTGCGGATAAACACTTAGTTCAAGGAAAGGTGCCCCTTCTGCGGTCATTTCTGTCGCGCTCACATTCCATTCACCGTCAGTCGTGGCGGTAAAGGTGCGCATCCAAGTACAGCTACTTTTACATTCAGCATTGACTAAGTAAGGCACGTTTAATGCGGTAACATCTCCTCCTTCCGTCGGGTTTGCGGCGCGGTAATTATCCGCATTTTCATCCATCACTAGACCCGCTTTAACGGCTCTAGCAACATTGATCACTCCGCTACCCATATCATAAAAAGTCGCGTCAACTAACTTAGGCGGATTGTCATAGGTGGGCGATTTCCCTAGCACTGCCGTAGTCATTAACGCCGACTGGATCATGGCAGGGGTCCATTGTGGATGCGCTTGGGTTAATAACGCCAAAGCACCCGCAACATGGGGACCAGACATGGAAGTACCGCTAATGGCTACATAATCACTAGGTGATGGATACAAGTTGAATGGCATTTCGTCTGAATAAGCTGCAAAAACGTCAACCCCTGGTGCAGAAACATTTGGCACCATTACGTTCGGGTTAGTATTACTTGGACCTCGAGATGAGAAATCAGCTAAAACATCGGCCTCACGCTCAGTGGTGGTAATTTTACCAGCAATAATTGTGGCCTTAGGATTTGCAGTGTTAGCGACCCATTCAACCAATTTTTGCCCTGAGTCATAATCAATATGCATACCTGGGATCGGGAATGGGTTTAAATTTAAGCTGTTAGCGCCAGTGCCATCATCCCAAGACACGGCGTTATACAGAATAACCCCTCCAGCGCCACCGGCGGCAACGTTAACCCCTTTTTGTACTCGCCCATTTTCTCCACGTTTACATATGACAATATCGTCACTGTTAAAGATGCCAGCAGGGAAAGGCTCTAAACAGAGAGGATCACTGTGGGCAGCTGCATCGACTAGATTACCAGTGATATTACCTGTTACGGCATAACCGGCCATTTCACTAAGCGCGTTTTCACCCGCAAAAGTGAGTGTGCCTTCGACAGGTTCAATTTGGCGACCATGGGTACTAGCCGCAACAGAGGTTAACCAGGGTGACACGTGGTCAATATATCCTGGGCCATATCGCCCCCAGTTACCTGCTGAAGCGGCCACAGAAATCCCAGCTTCTCTGGCACCTAGAAATGCCATTTCTACCGCATCATACCAAGGTAAACTTTCAAGCCCACCGATGGAGAAGTTGATCACATCAACGCCATCGATAATCGCATCTTCAATGGCTGCGACCAATGCATCGCCAGGACAACCACCGTAGGTTTCACCATAAGTCCCCCCACCAGGATAACACACCTGATAAGCAATTATGTTTGCTCTAGGTGCAACACCGGATATCTCAGGGAAGACAAGTGATGTATCAAAACCATCGGACTTTTCTGTATTACCACTTAGTTTAAAGGGAACATTGTGCAGTACGTTACCCGCAACCGTACTGGCAGTGTGTGAGCCATGCCCATTATAGTCTTCACCGTTTGGCGGACGTTTATAATCGACTTCCCACTCAGGTTTATCAGGTTGGAAGATGGGATCTTTATAGCTGTCAGTAATCATCTCGTAAGAGCGAACACCAATAAGCTTGCTATTACACATCAAAGGATATTCTTGGCAGTCGCCCAGATAGTTACCTTCACCTAATGGGTTAACGTGCTTGTAACCATCCGCCGATACCGCAGCAAAAGAAGGGTGATCAGAGTTGATCCCTGTATCAATAATACCGGCAATAATGCCTTCGCCACGCATCGCAACGCCATCGGGAACACCTGTACCCTGCCAAATCATATCAGCGCCAATGTGCTTAGGGCCGACATCGGTAAATAATTGGTATTCCTTCGCGCGAGTAACCGCTTTAACATTGGGCAATTTCGCGACATCCGCCGCTTGTTCTTGGCTTAACACCATGGTCATGCCGTTTAGCGCCACATTAAAACGGCGCTTTATTTCAGCCTCTGGCGCAACACGTTTAATTTGACTTGCCGTTTCATCCTGAGATCGCGTTAAAAAGGCTTGATAGTTTTTAACGGTTTTACTCTTTACATCGATTGCACCAAAACGCTCACTGGCACGCATTGCTGGCTGATGGCTGCGAGGTGAAGTCGCTGCAAACTCTGGACGCTCGCCCTGATAAAGAGAAACAGGGGCATCCATTAATTGAATAATATAAGTATGCTTCCCATCAATATCCTTTTCCCATGTAAATGGCGCTTTATTGCTACCGCCATTGACTGCACGATGGACATTCATGCCAATTTGACCAGGCCTACTAGCAAGACTAACTGCTGGATGAGCGGGCTTATTTTTATATTGCTCGATTTGCTCTTGGGTCAGTTTGATGCCAATCAGCTTTTGATCAACATCTTTTTCCATTGGTTTTTCAGTTAGAGGATTTGCAACTAGTGTTCCGATTCCGGTTGCATATAATGCCGCTAGCGTCATTATGCTGATTTTCTTGAGCTTCATGCTTCAATTCCTTAATTATTTTTATTGTTAAAAACTCGTTAACACGAGTAAGGGATTGTTACGATTATATAATGGAGGCGGCTAATGCTTAATGCGTATCACGTTATAAATAAAAGCTATCAACAAACCATAAAGTTAATAAAAAACAATATCTTACATATTAAACATACGGACGCCCATACTGTTTACTGATACAATTTGTCACAGACAGCACCTTGTTCATAATATTTAACACCTGTATGTTTCATCTCTGTTAAAAAATGTTGTTACCCAGGTGAGTTGTGATTGAATTTAGACATTTAAATAATTTTCGGGTTTTGGCGCAGGAACGAAATTACCAAAAAGCGGCCCAAAAGTTGAATCTTGCACAACCCTCATTAAGCCGTAGCATTCAGCGACTAGAAAACCTTTTAGGAACAGAGCTTTTGATCAGAGGTCATCAATCAATGTCTTTGACCGCTTCTGGGGAACTGGTATTAAGTCATAGCGATCATATTTTGCTAAGTGTGGAAAATCTGCGTAAAGAATTGCAATATTTGCAGGGAAAAAGCAGTGGTTATTTATCCATAGGGGCAAGCCCTGTACCGGCAAACACAATTTTAGGTCCTATTATTGGACGTTTTATTGAACAGTATCCAGATGTCCATGTAGAGTTAGAAGTAGGAACTTGGCAGCAACAACTAGACAAACTGCTGAGGGGACAACTCACACTTTTAGTTACAGACGTACAAGGAGAAATTATCGGGCACGAAACCTTAGTTCAATGCTTTAATTTACCTTCTTTTGAAGCAGTTTTTTGTACCAGAAATGATCACCCTTTGGTGTATCGGAATCATTTAACCTTAGAAGATATCCGGCACTATCCCTTAGCTATTCCACGAAACTTACCAATGGGTGTATCTGAACTATTTGGCGACCTGTTCTTTCAATTTCGTAAGGATTTCGCTGGGTTATTGCATTACGATACATTCCCCCCGATTAAAGGTGCACTCATGCACTCTCCTATAGTGGCATTAACACCACTAATAGCCTTATTGGAAGATGGAGTTAAGGAATCCTTACAAGTAATTACCCCAAGTGATATGCCTAAATTAAATGTATGCTTTAGTGTCGTAATGTCTAGAAAACAAACAAGCATTGCCGCGATGCGTTTTTTACACTTACTCCTGTAACAAACCTAGGGTCTGTTGATCTTTGCTATTCAAATGTTGTTCAGCAATACATCGACAGCCACATTAACGTAAACACTAGTGACACCATACTGGCGTAATTTCTTGCTAGCTTGTCATATCTTGTTGATATCGCTCGATAGTGTTTAATTCTTCCAAAAGCATTCTCCACTAAATGTCGATATCGATATAAACACCAGTCAACCTTCTCCTGAGGCGTATTTTTATAGTGGCGCTTTGGGATAACTGATGTCCCGCCTTTGGCTGCTATAAATTGACGAAAAGTATCACTGTCATAACCTTTATCTGCAATCACGATATCAACCTGTTTCAAGTGCTCAATTAGGTTGCGAGCATGCGTGTGATATCGTGTTTCTGGCCTTCTAGATAATTCGAAATAAATCGGCAACCCTCCACTGTCGACGGCTAAGTGAATTTTGGTTAAATTACCGCCTCGACTTTTACCAATACTTTCATTACTTAGCGTCGCAGCACCCGCACTGTGCTGGTAAGCCCGCACTATCGAGCCATCAATAAAGACTCTTTCCATATCAGCAAGGTTAAGGCATTGAATAAATGTGCCAGAATGCCTTTCTTAGACCATAAATAAAACCATCTAAAGACCGTACTCCAATGACCCAACTCTTTAGGTAAATATCGCCACGGGATACCAGTTAAAAACTGGTAAAGAATACCTTCGAATGTTTGTCTATGTTCCGGTTTGTTATAAACACGGCCAGTGCTCTTCATTAAATGAAATAGCTTTACCCAGCGTGCATCGGTTAGCATAAGTCCTGGCATGGATTTAGGTTATGGTTACTTTTGGCGAAGCAAATTATAACGTCTTGCCATGCTGTCTAAAAATCACTCTCGAAAGATCAACAGCCCCTAGTTTAAGCTATAGCTCTCCAACTCATAGCGATACCTACATATTTGCGGCACATAAAGCAATAGTCGCATTAACTCAACTTTGAATCTCTTTATGCAAAAACACTACGTCTTTATCGATGATTTCGAGTCGCCAGCCATAGTGATGCGCGAGCCATTCAAAGGTCGCTTCGGCATAAAAGTTGATGTGGGTGGGATCGTTTTTATAGTGCCAGCGGGTAAATGCAGTCTGATCTTGTACGCGTTTAGTCATCACAGCCAAAATGCCGTTGGGTTTTAATAAGCTATCAAGTTGAGCAAGCAAACCTGCGGCATCGCTCACATGCTCTATGACTTCAGTTAACGTTATAAACTCGTATTGGCGAGCCAAGGCTTCAGGATTGTTGGCGTAATAAAGGTCGTAATTATCGATTTGATAGCCACGCGCCTTTGCCATCATACTCAATGCCTTGCCTTCGCCGCAGCCAAAATCG
>Ga0075011_10000362_pt1 | contig 24320 bp, 18 predicted proteins | sample TARM_MetaG_T_14_FD_72354 | JGI IMG/M metagenome (GOLD analysis project Ga0075011, IMG submission 72354) | Freshwater microbial communities from Pennsylvania, USA, analyzing microbe dynamics in response to fracking - TARM_MetaG_T_14 | ecosystem: Environmental > Aquatic > Freshwater > River... | reverse complement strand
CCTTGAGGCTGGCCCCGCGCGCCTTGAGCGCGGCAGCCGCGCCGTCGGCCCAGGGCTTGGCATGAAGCCATGCGTCATAGCCGATCACCATGCCGGGGCGCACATGGGCCGCCAGCCACGCGCCGGGGCTGGTCTGGGGCACCGACTGGTATTCATAGAGCCGCCCGTCGACCTGCTCGCGCACCTGGATCGTGTAGCGCCCATCAACGAAGATCGCCGCCTTGTCGGCAAGGACGACCGCCGTGCCCGCCGAACCGCCAAAGCCGGTCAGCCAGCCCAGACGCTGGGCATAGGCGCCGACATATTCGCTCATGTGCTCGTCGGAGATGGGAATGACGAAACCGTCGAGCCCCCGGCGCGCCAGTTCGGCGCGCAGCGCCTCAAGACGGGCTTCGTGGGTGAGCATGAGCATGGGAGGCATTCCTCGATCTGGGTAGGCGGGATTGGCTGGGTAGGCGGGATTGGTTCGCGTTGTAACCACCTGCGCGCACAGATGCCAGTGCATGCGTCAACAGCGGGCGTCTTGCGGGGCGGGCAGCGGCACCATAGATGGCAATGATGACCACTGCCGCCAAGAGCCAGCCAGCCCATCCCCCCCTCGCCGCGAAGAAGCCCCACAGCTTCACCGTGCACGGCACCACGATTCACGACGACTATGCCTGGCTGCGCGACCCCGGCTATCCCGAGGTCAGGGACGCGGAAATCCTCGCCCATCTCGAAGCCGAGAATGCCTGGTTCGAGGCCGCGATGGCCCCCCGCAAGCCGCTGATCGACACGCTGTTTGCCGAAATGCGCGGGCGTATCAAGGAAGCCGATACCTCGGTCCCGCAAAAGGATGGCGCGTTCGTCTACTGGATCGAATACGAGGAAGGCGCCGAATACAAGAAGTGGTGGCGCCGCCCGGTCGATGCGCCCACCGATGGCAGCGCCGACGAACTGATCCTCGACGAAGTGGCGCTGGCGCAGGGGCACGACTATTTCCGCCTCGGCGCGATTTCGGTCTCCAACGACGGGCGCATGCTGGCCTGGTCGGTCGACGACAACGGCTCGGAGCGGTTCACCGCGCGGATCAAGGTGATCGCCACCGGCGAAATCCTGCCCGACGAAATCCCCGGCACCAATTCGGGGCTGATCTGGGTGAAGGGCGATACGGGCCTTGTCTACAGCCTCGCCAACGAGAACTGGCGGACCGACAATGTGCGCCTGCACTGGCTGGGCCAGCCGCTCGATGCCGATGTCGAACTCTTCCACGAGGACGACGAGGGCTTTCGCGCGGGCGCGGCGCTGTCGGCCAACGAAAAGTGGCTGATCGTCTCGACCGGCGACCACGAGACCAGCGAAGTGCGCCTGATCCCCACCGATGATCCGCTCAAGGAACCGCTGCTCGTCCGCGCGCGGGAAAAGGGCGTGGAATACGATGTCGACGAGCGCGAGGGCACGCTGTTCATCCACGCCAACGACACCCACGAGAACTTCCGCCTCGCCACCGCGCCGCTGGCCACGCCCGGCCAGTGGACCACGCTGATCGCGGGCAGCGACGATTTCTACCTGACCGGCTTTGAACTGTTCCGCGATTTCTACGTCGTGGAAGGCCGCGTGCGCGGGCTCGACCGGATCGAGGTGCGCTATTACGACGACCCGGCGCGGATCGAACCCATCGCGTTCCCCGAGGCGAGCTATGAGGCGAGCCTGGGCGACAACCCGGAATGGGCGACCCAGACCTTGCGCGTCGGCTATGAATCGATGGTCAGCCCCTCGTCGGTCTACGACTACGACGTCGCCAGCCGCAGCCTGACGCGGCTGAAGGTTCAGGAAATCCCCTCGGGCTATGATGCCGCGCTCTATGAAACCACCCGGCTCGACATTCCGGCGCGCGATGGCACGCTGGTGCCCGTCTCGGTGGTCTGGCGCAAGGACCGCCAGCCCGGTGGAGCGCTGCACCTCTATGGCTATGGCGCCTATGGCATTGCCATCGGGCCGGGCTTTTCGACCACGCGGCTCTCGCTGCTCGACCGGGGCATGGCCTATGCCATCGCCCATATTCGCGGCGGCGACGATCTCGGGCGCGGCTGGTACAAGGCGGGCAAGCTGGAAAACCGCACCAATACCTTCAACGATTTCATCGATGTCGCGCGCGGGCTGATCGACCACGGCTTTACGGTTGCGGGGAAAATCTCGGCATCGGGCGGCTCGGCGGGCGGCGAACTGATGGGCGCGGTGATCAACCAGGCGCCCGAGCTGTTCGGCGCGGTCGTGGCCGATGTGCCGTTTGTCGACGTGCTGGCCACGATGCTCGACGAGAGCCTGCCCCTCACGCCGGGCGAATGGCCCGAATGGGGCAACCCCATCGAGGACGAGGCCGCGTTCCACCTGATCCGCTCCTATTCGCCATACGATCAGGTTGCCGCGCAGGCCTATCCGCCGCTGATGGTGACCGCCGGGCTCAACGACCCGCGCGTGACCTATTGGGAACCGGCCAAGTGGGTGGCCCGCCTGCGCGAGCTGAAGACCGACAGCAACGCCCTGATCTTCAAGACCAACATGGGCGCGGGCCATGGCGGCAAGTCGGGCCGTTTTGAAAGCCTGAAGGAAGCCGCCGAGGAATTCGCGTTCCTGCTGACGGAACTGGGCATCGAGGCCTGATCGCAAGAAAAAAGGGGGGAGACGGCGCGGCACCAGCCGCCTCGCCTCCCCCCCTTTTTTGTGCAGGTTCTCAGCCCTTGCCCCTCAACCTTTGAGCGCGGCGCGCACGGCCTCGGGCGTGATCGGCAGGTGGCGCAGCCGCGCGCCGGTCGCCGCGAAGATGGCATTGCCGATGGCCGGGGCCACGACCGTCACCGCCGGTTCGCCCAGCCCCACCGGGGCCTGCGTGCTGGGCAGGAAACTGATGTCCATCTCGGGCACGTCGGCCAGACGCAGCGGCATGTAGGTGTCGAGGTTGACATCCCGGACTTGCGCATTGGCAAATTCGGTCCCCTCGTGGAGCGCCATGCTCAGGCCCCAGAGCGCGCCGCCCTGCGTCTGCGCCAGGGCGCCGTCGGGATCGACGATGGTGCCCGCATCCGTCACCAGGGTCAGCTTCTGGACGGTGACCACCCCGCTCGCGCGGTCGACATGGACTTGCGCGGCGCAGCCCACCCAGGTCGGCATGTCGCGTTCCTGGCCAAAGCTGGTGGCGATACCCAGCCCGGTGTCCTTTGGCAAAGCCTTGCCCCAGCCCGCCTTGTGGGCCAGTTCGCGCAGGACCGCCGCCTGACGCAGCGCGCCGCCCACGGCCTTGGGCGCGCTGCCTGCATTGCGGCCCTTGCCGTTGAGCAGGCGCAGGCGGAAGGCCACCGGATCGACCCCGGCATGGTGCGCGGCCTCGTCCATGAAGCTTTCGAGCGCCCAGTTGGTCCAGCCCGGCCCGACCGACCGCAGCCAGCCGGGGCAGAACGTGGCATTGGCCAGATCGTTGGAAATCGCGCGCACGCGCTGCTGGCCCACGTCGTACCAGTGATCGGCGCCCGCAATGGCGAAGGGATCGTACTTGCCGTTCTTGCCGGGCGAGAGCAGCGTGCCGGCCAGAACCTGCGTGGGCCAGCCCGCGCAGGCATCGTGGGTCATCGCGGTCACGCCGTGGTCCTTGTCGAAGGCCATGGCCACGCGCTGGGCCGAGGGCGAGCGCACCGAGTCGAAACGGGCGTCGTCCTCGCGCGTCAGCACCAGCTTGACCGGGCGCTTGAGCGCGCGCGCGGCCAGCACGGCAGGCACGATGTAATCGCCGTTCAGACGCCGCCCGAAGCCGCCACCCAGCATGTAGCTGCGCAGGATCACCTTGTCCTCGGGCAGGTCGAGCGCCTTGGCGAGGGTGGGCAGGATCAGCGATTGCCACTGGTTGCCGGTGTGGACTTCCATCACCCCGTCATGCTCGTGCGCCAGCGCATTGAGCGGTTCGAGCTGGAAATGGAGCACGGTCGCGGTCGTGTAATCGCGTTGCAGGGTGCTGGCCGCCGCCGCGAAGGCCGGGCCGACCGCATCGGGCCCGACATCGAGATCGACGCCCGTATCGCCCTTGCCGATCAGCGCGAAGGCGTGGTCCTGAATGTCCTTTTCCGAAACCGTGGCCTTGTCGCCGCCCGTCCACTGCACCTTGACCAGACGGCTGGCCTTGAGCGCGGCGTGATAGCTCTGCGCGATCACCAGCACCCAGCCGGTGACGGTCCTGGTCGGGTCGTTGATTTCGAGGCACTGGAGGTAGCCCTTGACCCCGCGCGCCGCGCTGTCGTCGATCGAGACGACCTTGGCGCCATTGCGCGTGGGCGGCAGCAGGGGCCGGGCGTGGACCATGCCGGGGAGCTTGGCATCGATGCCATAGCGCGCGGTGCCATCGGTCTTGGCGGCAATATCGAGCGCCTTGACTGGAGCGCCGATCAGGCGCCGCTGCGAGACCGGCTTGATCGGCATTTTCGCCATTTCCGCCTCGCTGAACCGGCGCAGCACGCCGCCGCGCCGGGCGATGTCTCCATAGGAAACAGACCGCCCGCCGGACACGACATGCCCCTTGCGCGCCACGCAGGCCGATGGGGCCACGCCCAGCAGCCGCGCGCCCGCCTCGATCAGCGCGATGCGCCCGGCCGCGCCCGCCTGGCTGAAGACCGGGAACGTCTGCGAGACCGACCAGCTTCCGCCAGTGACCATCAGGCCCCACTTGGGATCGGTATCGACATGGACGATCCGCACCTTGTCCCAATCGGCTTCCAGCTCGTCGGCCAGAATCCGCGCGAGCGCGGTGCCGACATGCTGGCCCATCTCGGCGCGGATGATGTTGACCGTCACCGTGCCCGCCGCGTCGATGGCAAACCACAGGCTGGGGTCGACTTGCGGCGGCGCGGCAGGCGCCACCGTCCCGCCCGGCTCGGCCGGGTCCATCGCCGCCTGTGCCAGACGGGTGAAGCCAAAGGCGATCCCCGCCCCGGCGGCGGTGACCATGAAGCCACGGCGGCTCAGCGCCGAACCTTGCGCGCCCTTGAGGCGTTGCAGCGGGCCGCTCATGCTGCGTCCTTTCCGGCCTGCGGGGCCGAAACGGCGCGACCATGGCCGCCCATTTCAGCCGCCGCCTCGCGCACCGCCTCGCGGATGCGCACATAGGTCATGCAGCGGCACAAGTTGCCGGTCATCACCGCGTCGATGTCCGCGTCCGAAGGGGCCGGGAAATCCTTGAGCATGGCCGCGGCCTGCATGATCTGGCCCGACTGGCAATAGCCGCACTGGGGCACCTGAATCGCCCGCCAGGCCTTCTGCACCGGGTGCTGGGCGGCAGGGTCGAGGCCCTCGATGGTGGTGACCTCGGCGCCCTCGACCGCCGAGACCGGCGTGATGCACGAGCGCGTCGCGCGGCCCCCGACATGGACCGTACAGGCCCCGCACATGCCGATCCCGCAGCCGAACTTGGTGCCGGTCAGCCCGGCTTCCTCGCGGATCGCCCAGAGAAGCGGGGTATCGTCGTCGATGTCGACCGTCACGGCCTTGCCGTTCAAAGTGAAGCTGGTCATGGGTTCATTCCCCCTTCGCCTGTGCGGCGGCCTGCGCCCGCACGGCGGCAATTTTCTGATCGAGGTCGGTCCACGGCGCCTTGTTCGTGCGCGTGGCGCGCAAGTACCCGGCAATCGCGGCCAGATCGGCGTCGCTGAAATGCCCGAACGCGGGCATGACCACGCCGGGCGCGCCATCGCGCGCGTCGATGCCGTGCACCATGACCTGAATGAGGTTGGTCGGATCGTCGAGGTTCAGCGCATTGTTGAGCGCCAGTTCGGGCCGCAGCGGATGGGCGCCGCCCGTCTTCGTGTCCACGCCGTTGTAGTGGCACGAAGCGCACGCCGCCGCATAGAGCCGCGCCGGGCGGTCATAAGTCAGCCCGGTGCCGGTCCTGCCTGCCGCCAGCGCCTTGGCCAGCGCAGGCGCCGGATCGACGGTCTTGCCAGCCGTGCCCGCCACATCGGCGAAATAGGTGGCCAGCGCCTCGACATCGGCGGGCGGCAATTGCGCCAGCCCGTGGACGACCGGCGCCATCGGCCCGGCAGCCGTGCCGTGATACCGGCTCACCCCGGTCCCCAGATAGGCGGCCAGTTCGTCCTTGCTCCAGGCGACGGGTGCGGGATTGCTGGCGTCGAGCGGCGGGGCGATCCAGCCGTCGATGGCCGCGCCCGCAAAGGCCTTGCCGTGCTGTTCGCCGCCCAGCGCGTTGCGCGGGGTGTGACAGGCGCCGCAATGGCTGAGCCCTTGCGCCAGATAGGCGCCCCGGTTCCATGCCGCGCTCTTGCTGGAATCGGCCCTGAACGGTTCGGGATGGAAGAACAGAAGCTTCCACCCGGCCTGCAACAGGCGGATGTTGAGCGGGAAGGGCACCGAATTTTTATGCTCGGGCGCCTCGACCGCAGGCTGGACCATCAGGAACGCATAGAGCGCCGCAATGTCCTCGTCGGTCAGCTTGTGGAAGTGGTCGTAGGGGAAGACCGGGAACAGGTGGCTGCCATCGCGGGCCACGCCCTCGCGCATGGCGCGGGTGAAGGCGGCCTGCGACCAGGTGCCGATCCCGGTGCGCGCGTCGGGCGTGATATTGGTCGAATAGATCGTGCCGAAGGGCGTGGCCATCGCATAGCCACCGGCAAAGGGCTTGCCCCCCTTGGCCGTGTGGCACGAGCCGCAATAGCCAGCGGCGGCCAGCACCGCCCCGCGCTGGACCAGCGCAGGCGCAAAACTGGCCGGATCGGGCCGCGCGACTTCCGGCAGGGCCGAATGCCAGGCATAGATTCCAAAGGCTGCCGCCCCGGTCAGGGCAACGCCCGCCAACGTCGCGAAGACGCGCTTCATGCGTTTGGCCATCGTGTATTTCATCCCTAGTCGCGAACTGGTCCATGCCTTGGGGCAGACTTGTGCCCGTGGCTGAACTGTCCGTTTTCTTGTCGTTTCAAAATCGTCGATTCACAGTCCGCGCCCCGGTTGCCGGGTGCGGGACTCATCATGTCGGCGCCGTTGCGCGAATGGACGGAACTGGCCCTAATCCATTCGTGCGGCTTGTCCTGCCCATGCGGCCCCGGCATGGGCGCCGCCTGCTCTGGCCTGTCTCAACTTTGATTCACATGAAACCGGTCTCGGTATGAAACCGGCCCCGCCATCCGTCACAAACCGTATCCCTCGCTCTCATGCCGCAATCTGGCCGATCATCTGGCGGGTGGTTCGCGCGGCACAGTCGAACGGGTCTTCGACGCGCAAGATCTTGACCATCACGCTCGCTCCCAGCCACTGGTGATAGAGGCTCGTCGCGACATCGCGGGCGGTGCTGGCGATGCGGATCGAGCCATCGTCCACCCCGGCCCCGATCATGGCGGCCAGCCGCGCGATGACCCCATCGGTCCCCGCCTTGAGCGCCCGGCGCATCGTTTCCGACAAGTCGGAGACTTCGGCAGCCAGCTTGACCGTCAGGCAGCGCCCCTGACAGTCCATCGCGCCCTGCGTCTCGCGCCAGTTGGCGAAATAGAGCATCAGCCGCTCCGCCCCGGTCAGCCCCGGCTTGGTCACGACGAGGTCCATCTCGCGCAGATAGTCCTCGAAATAGGCGTCGAGCATCGCCTCGCCAAAGGCGTCCTTCGAGCCGAAGTAGTGGTAGAACGAGCCCTTGGGCACGCCCGCCTCGCCCAGGATCTCGCTCAACCCGACAGCGGAAAACCCCTTTGCGCCCATGACCCTGCGCCCGGTGGCCAGAATGGTGGACCGGGTATCGCGGTCGGCAGGAACGGTCAGGACGGAAGCTTGCGACATGCCCCTTCCTACCATGATCTAGACCGATCGTCTAGCCTGGCCTCCGCAACCAGCCCTGCCCCGATTTACTGTATACGCAAGGATACGGCAGGGCAGCACCTCAGGCTCCATCCATACGACCGGTCTATTATTTTCGGAACACGGTGAGGGCCGCCCGCGCAAGCGCCTCAGTCCAGCCGGACTTTGCCGCGCCCGGCCTTGACCGCGCCCCTGATCTTCTTGCCCTGCAACCGCTGGACCTTGCCCACGCGGTTGAGCCGCGACTTCGCGCGCTTTTCGGGGAGATTGCAGGCATCGCGCAGCATGTCGGCCAGACGCTCGCGCGCGTCCTGCCGGTTGGCTTCCTGCGTGCGGAAGCGGCGCGCGGTCAGCACGATCTCGCCCGCCGCCGTCCACTTGCTGCCCGCCAGTTCCTTCAACCGGTGGAACACCGGGGGCGACATCCGCAAGGCATAGGCATTGACGCGCAACTGCACCGCCGTCGCCACCTTGTTGACATTCTGTCCCCCCGGCCCGGCGGCAGCGATGAAGCTTTCTTCCACAAGCCCCATGGCCCGCGCCACGAGGACTTGCGGATCATCGCTCACAGGGTGAAGCCCAGCCCGGCAATGTCAGCCGGAATCGGGGCTTCGGCCACGATCGGCTCCTTGCCCTCGCGGGGCACGACCAGCCGCGCGGCATGGAGCAGCGTGCGCCCGGCGCCCTGACCATCGCCATAGACCGGATCGCCCAGCAAGGGTGCGCCCAGACCCGCCAGCGCATGGATGCGGACCTGATGCGTGCGCCCGGTTTCGAGGCGAAATTCGACGAGCGTGCGGCCCGGCAGGCGCGCCAGCACGCGCCAGTGCGTGACGGCAGGCTTGCCCTTCTTGGCCGCGATCATCCGCCAGCCCGCTGCCGCGCTCGAAATCTTGGACAGATTGAGCGCGATGGTGCCAGCCGTGCCCTCGACCTCGCCCGCGACCACGCCCCAATAGACCTTTTCGACCTGCCGCGCCTCGAACGCCGCCGAAAAGCGCTTGAGCGCCTTGGGATTGCGCGCGAGCAGCAGGCAGCCCGACGTGTCGCGGTCGAGCCGGTGGACCGGCATGGGCGGGCGCTGGAAGCCAAGGCGCAATTCGTCGAGCCGGTCTTCGAGGGCAATGCCCCCGGCGCGCGGCCTGTCGAGCGGCAAACCGGCAGGCTTGTCGATGACGAGCGCCTCGCCGTCTTCGAAGAGAATGGGAATTTCGATCATGTCGCTCCCTTGCGCGCGTTTCGGCGCGGCGGCAAGGGGGGGGCGCCCCTCCGTCAGGCCTGCGGCCTGCCACCTCCCCATTGCATGGGGAGGAACGATGGAGATCCTCCCCGCTTGCGGGGAGGTGGCAGCCCGAAGGGCTGACGGAGGGGCAAGGCGCTCAGAGCGCCGCCGCGATCCGCCTGAGCGCCTCGTCCAGCACCAGATCATCCGCCGCAAAGGAAATGCGGAAACCCTGCGCGCCCCCGAAGGCCGAAGCGGCCACCACCGCCACCCCGTGTTCGAGCAAATGCAGGACCAGCGCCTCGTCATCGCCAAAGCGCGCCATCAGCGGCCCGGCATCGACCATGCAATAGAACGCCCCGTCGGGCACCGGGGTCGAGAGCCCCGGAATGGCGTTGATCGCGGCGACGACCCGGTCGCGCCGGACGCGGAAGCGTTCGCGCCAGTCGGCCAGGAATTCCTGCGGCCCGGCCAGCGCGGCGGTGGCGGCGGCCTGGGCGATCGAGCAGGGGTTGCCCGAATTGTGCGACTGCAACTTGCCCATGGCCTTGACCAGCCATTCCGGCCCCGCCGAAACACCGATGCGGAAACCGGTCATCGCATGGCTCTTCGACACGCCCGAGACGGTCAGCACGCGGTCGGCCAGATCGGGGCAGACGACGCTGAGCGTGGCATGGGCGCCCTCGTTGTAGCGCAGCGGGGCATAGATATCGTCGGACAGCACCAGCACGCGCGGGAAACGGCGCAGAACCTCGCCCAGCGCGCGCAACTCCTCGGCTGGATAGGTCGCGCCGGTCGGGTTGCCGGGGCTGTTGAGCAGGAGCCAGCGGGTGGCCGGCGTGATCGCCGCTTCGAGCTGGGCGGGCGTGATGCGAAAGCCGCCCGAGCCTTGCGTGGGCAGGTCGACGACGCTGGCCCCGGCAAAGCGGACGATCTCGGGATAGCTGACCCACCAGGGCGAGGGGATCAGCACTTCGTCGCCCGGATCGAGCGTGGCGAGCAGCGCCTCGAAGATCGCCTGCTTGCCGCCCGCCGTCACGATCACTTGCGAAGGCGGCACCGTGATGCCCAGATCGCGCCGGAAATGGAGCGCGGCAGCCTCGCGCAGGGCTGCCGTTCCGGCAACGGCGGTATAGCGCGTCTGCCCGCCATCGAGCGCGGCCTTGGCGGCCTCGATCACATGGGGCGGCGTGGGGAAATCGGGCTCGCCCACCGAAAGCGAGATGATGTCGCGCCCTTGTGCGCGCAATTCGATGGCGCGGTCGGTCATCGCGCTGGTGCGCGAGGGCGAAATGCGGCCCAGCGCGGCGCTGGTGGTCTGCTCGAACATAAGGGATCAATCCTGGCCCAGAAGTCGCGCCGGGATCAGCCCGCGCAAGGCATTGCCGATGAAAAAACCGCCCGAAAGATCGTCGAGCGAAAGGTCGCCCTCGACGGCGCGGCCTTGCGCGATCAGGTCGGCGCGCAGCACGCCCGGCAGCAGACCGCGCGCGGCAGGCGGGGTGACCAGAACGCCCTCGCGCTCGGCGAAGATCGAGGTGAAGCTGCCTTCGGTCAGCCAGCCATCGTCGCGCAGCAACAGGGCCTCGCCCGCCCCGGCCCCGCGCGCCACCTTGAGCGCGGCCTCGTAGAACCCGCGATCGCTGGTCTTGTGGCGCAGCCGCCAGTCGCCCGAAGCCACCGGCAGCGGCAGGACCGCGCAGGCCACCGGCCCGGCAAAGGGCGCGGGCAAGGGCGTGGCTTCGAGGGCATGGGCGCCGCTGCGCGCGAGCACGAGCCGCACTTTGGAAGGCGCCACCAGATCGAAGCACAAGGCATGGATCGCATTGCGCACGCCGTGCCGGTCGAACGCGAAACCCAGTTCGTGCGCGCTGCGCCCGATGCGTTCGAGATGGCCTTCGAGCAGGGCAATGCCCGTGGCGGGATCGAACGCCATCGTCTCGATCAGGTCGGCATGGCCTGCATTCACCCGCAAGAAATCCCCCTTCACCACGCATTCGCGCCATTCGCCCAGCCGCGTCGAATCCGCGACCACCGCCGAGCCGACACCCATTGTCGCCCGCCCACCGGCAGCGCCAGGATGATCGGGCACGAGGCGCACCGTGCGGATTGCCACATTGAACGCCGCGCCGCCAGTGGCGGGCGCATCATCGCGGCAGCTTTCCCCTTCACCCGCAGGCACATCGACATGGCCGATGCCCCCGCAATAGAGCCCGCGCGCGTCGCGCTCGGCCATGTCGATCAGTTCCATCGCGCGGATCTTGGGCGCGCCGGTGATCGAGCCACACGGGAAGATCGCGCGCAGCAGGCTGCCCGCGTCCTCGCCGGGGGCCAGCCGGGCGGTCACGGTCGTCACCATCTGGTGGACGGTCGGGTAGGTTTCGATGGCGAAGGGCTGCTCGACCCGCACCGTGCCGGGCACCGCCACGCGCGAAAGATCGTTGCGCATGAGATCGACGATCATCAGGTTCTCGGCGCGGTCCTTGGCATTGGCGGCAAGCGCGGCCTTGAGCGCCGCATCTTCCTCCGCCGTGCGCCCGCGCGGGGCCGTGCCCTTCATCGGGCGCACGGTCACGGTCGATCCATCGAGCTGGAAGAACAGCTCGGGCGAGACCGACAGGTGCCAGTGCGACCCGTCCCACAGCACCGCGCCATGCCCCGCCTGCGCCGCCGCGCGCAAAGACGCATAGATCGCCAGCGGATCGCCGCTCCACGATCCGGCGAGCTGGAAGGTCAGGTTGGCCTGATAGATGTCTCCGGCGCGGATCGCTTCCTGCACACAGTCGAACGCGCGGCCATAGCCGCCGGGCGAATGCTGCGGTTCAAGAGGGCCCAGACGGCCTTCCCCTTGCGTCTCACGCGCCAGCCACGCGGTGACCCCGGCGCTGTCCATCCGCGTCATCGTGCCAAAGCGCGCGAACCACACCAGCGGCCCGGCCGCCCCGCTGCGCGCGCCCGCACGGGGGGCCAGCCGCTCTTCGAGGCACAGCCCCGCCTCGTAGGCGATGGCCCCGGCCCACCAGCCCGGCGTCGCGCCGATCCGCGCCAGCGCCGCCTCGACCTCCCCGGGCCTGCGCGCGACGACGATCTCCAGCGGGTCTTGATAGAGCCGTGCCCCAGAGCGGCCATCGGAACGGGCATCGGGGCGGGCATCGTCGAGCAGGAGGAAAGGCGCGCGGGTCATGGCCGCGCGGCATAGCGGCAGGAACGCGCGGGCGAAACCCGGCTTGGCGGCAAAAACCCCTCGCGGCCCCGCGCCCATCATCCTAAACAGGCTATCAACCCCAACCATAAGGCGCGCGCATGGACGAGATATTTTTGGGCCTGACCACGAAGGGCACCCGCGAAACCCTCCTGCTCAACCGCGCCAACCGCCATGGCCTGATCGCGGGGGCGACCGGCACCGGCAAGACGGTGACGCTCCAGGGCATCGCCGAACAGTTCAGCCGCGCCGGGGTGCCGGTGTTCCTGGCCGATGTGAAGGGCGATCTTTCGGGCATCGCCATGCCTGGCAGCCCGACCTTCAAGCATGCCGCCACGCTCGAACAGCGGGCGAAGGATCTGGGCATCGCCGACTATGCCTATGCCGCCTGCCCGGCGGTGTTCTGGGATCTCTATGGCGAGCAGGGCCACCCGATCCGCACGACGATCTCGGAAATGGGGCCGCTGCTGCTTTCGCGGCTGATGGGCCTCAACGACACGCAGGAAGGCGTGCTGACGATCGCCTTCCGCTATGCCGACGACAATGGCCTGCTGCTGATCGACCTGCCCGACCTTCAGGCCGTGCTGGCCGCCTGCGCGCAGGATGCGGGCGCCCTCGCCCTCAAATACGGCAATGTCACCAAGGCCAGCGTCGGGGCGATCCAGCGCCAGTTGCTCGGCCTCGAAAGCCAGGGGGCGGACCGTTTCTTTGGCGAGCCCGCCTTCGAGATCAACGATTTCCTCCATGTCGACGAAAACGGGCAGGGCCTCGTCAACGTGCTGGCCGCCGACAAGCTGATGCAGAGCCCCAAGCTCTACGCCACGTTCCTGCTCTGGCTGCTCTCCGAACTGTTCGAGGCGCTCCCCGAAGTGGGCGACCCGTACAAGCCGCGTCTGGTGTTCTTCTTCGACGAGGCCCACCTGCTGTTCGACGACGCGCCCGACGCGCTGATGGACAAAGTCGAACAGGTCGTCCGCCTGATCCGTTCCAAGGGCGTGGGCGTCTATTTCGTGACGCAAAACCCCATCGACATTCCCGAAAAGGTCGCCGGGCAGCTGGGCAACCGCGTGCAACATGCGCTGCGCGCGTTCACCCCGCGCGACCAGAAAGCCATCCGCGCCGCCGCCGAAACCTTCCGCATCAACCCCGATCTCGACGTGGGCAAGGCGATCATCGAGCTCAAGGTGGGCGAGGCGCTGGTTTCCACGCTCGACGCGCAAGGCGCGCCCGGCATTGTCGAGCGCACGCTGATCGCCCCGCCGCGCTCGCGCCTCGGGCCGGTCAGTGCGCCCGAACGCGCCGCGATCCAGTCCGCCAGCCCGTTTGGCGGCAAGTACGACGTGGCCGTCAACCGCGAGAGCGCCGCCGAAGTGCTGGCCCAGAAGGCTGCTGACGCCGCCGCCGCCGCACGCACGGTCGCCGAACAGGGCGAAGCAGCCCAGCGCGCCCAGCCGCGCCAGTCGCCCTCGCTGTGGGAAGACGTGGGCCGCAAGGCCGGGCGGGCGGCGATGGGCGCGGTTGCCAGCTCAGCAGGCGCGGTGATCGCCGCCGAACTGGCGGGCAAGAAATCGCGGGCCCAGCCCGTGGCGAGCGGGGCCACCGCGATGATCGGCTCGATCGCCACGAGCCTTGGCGGCGAGGCGCTGGGCCGTTTCGCGCGCGGGCTGCTGGGCGGCCTGCTGCGCTGAACCGGGGGCTGGGGCAGCCCTGTTCGCCGGCCACAGGCAGATGCCCGGCCACAGGCTGCCCTTCCCCTTCCATGCTGTTGGCAGAAAACCCGGCGCCGTTCGTCGAAACAGGTTGCTGCTGCAACGAGCGAACGGCAAGCAGGCGCCAATTGCTTTTTCGCATGAAAGGACCCCCATGCGCGCCCTGCTTCTTGCCGCCACGATGCTGGCTGGCACTTTTGCCGCCACCCCGACCCTTGCGGCTGAAAAGCCCGCCACCCCGGCGGCGGCTGCCCTTCCCGCCGATGCAGGCGCCATGCCCGAGGGCAAGCTGGGCAATCAGGTCGTGCCCAAGGCCTATCGCCTCGACTTCAACCTCGACCCGGCGCAGGACCGCTTTTCGGGCCACACCGAAATCGACGTGACCGTCAACCAGCCGGGCCGCTATGTGTGGATGCACGGGCGCGATCTGGCGGTGAAGACCGTGGCCGCCAAAGTGGGCACCCGCACGATCCCCGGCACCTTCCGTCAGGCCGACGAGACCGGCGTTGCCCTGCTGACCTTTGCGCAGCCCCTGCCCGCAGGCGCGGTGACGCTCGTGTTCGACTATGACGCGGCGTTCAACGGCGGCCCCACCGGCCTGTTCCACGTCCATGTCGACAACCAGTGGTACAGCTGGAGCCAGTTCGAATCGATCGACGCGCGCGCCGCGTTCCCCGCCTTCGACCAGCCCGGCTTCAAGACGCCCTATACCGTCACCATCACCACCCCGGCAGGCCAGCGCGCGGTCAGCAACGCGCCCGAGGTTTCCACCACGACGACCGGCACCAAAACGGTCCACCACTTCGCCCCGACCCTGCCGCTGCCCAGCTACCTCGTGGCGGTCATGGCCGGGCCGTTCGTGAGCGTTGATGGCGCCATTCCCGCCGATGCCCAGCGTGCGCGCCCCTTGCCGCTGCGCGTGATTTCCACCCGCCCCAATGCCGACAAGCTGACGTTCGCGCTCGAAGGCACCAAGGGCATCGTCACCCACCTCGAAAACTATTTCGGGCAGGCCTTCCCGTTCCCCAAGCTCGACCAGATCACCGCGCCGATCATGCCGGGCGCGATGGAGAACGCGGGCGCCGACCTCTACGAGGATTCGCTGCTCGCCCTCGATGATCACGCCTCGACCGCGCAGAAGCGCGGCTTTGGCATGGTCGTGGCCCACGAACTGGCGCACCAGTGGTTCGGCGACATGGTCAGCCCGGCCTGGTGGGACGACATCTGGCTCAACGAGAGCTTTGCCAACTGGATGGGCTTCCGCATCGGCAACGAATGGCGCCCCGATCTCAACATCGGCGCGGGCGCGCTGGCCGAGGGCTTTTCGGCGATGGGCACCGACGCCCTGCTCGCGGGCCGTCCGATCCACCAGCCGATCGCCCGCAACGCCCAGATCGACGCCGCCTTCGACACGATCACTTATGGCAAGGGCGGCCATGTCGTGGCGATGATCGCCGCGTTCATGGGCGATACCAAGTTCCGCGACGGCGTGCGCGGCTACATGGCCAGGCACCGCTATGGCAATGCCAGCACGGCCGACTTCTTCGGCGCGATGGCCGATGCGGCGGGCGATCCGCGCATCCTGCCCGCGATGCAGAGCTTCACCGACCAGCAGGGCGTGCCGCTCGTCACGTTCGCGCCCGCCGGCAAGGGCAAGTGGACTGCCACGCAGAGCCGCTACGTGCGTCTGGGCACGCAGGCGCCCGACCAGACCTGGGGCGTGCCGCTGTGCCTGCGCCAGGGCGATGCGCGCGCCTGCGAACTGCTGGTCGACAAGACCGCCACGGTCTCCATCGATGGCAAGGGCGCGCTGATGCCCAATGCCGGGGGCACCGGCTATTACCGCTTCGAGCTTCCCGCCGCGCAGTGGGACGCGCTGATCGCGCAAGGCGCGAGCCTGCCCGGTGGCGAGGCGCTGGCCCTGTCCGACAGCCTTTCGGCCAGCTTCCAGGCCGGTCGCGCCAGCCCTGCCCAGCTTGTCGCCGCCGCCCGTACGCTGGGGGCCAATCCCGACAGCTATGCTAGCGATGAGGCCACCACGCTGCTCTCCAGCCTCGATGATCGCGGCCTGCTGACCCCGGCGGCCCATGCCGGGCTCACCCGTCTGGCCAGCGAGATCCGCAAGCCCCAGCTCGCCAAGCTGGGCTTCGATCCGCGCAAGGGCGCCCATCTGGCCGACGATCCCGACACGCAGCAGCGCCGCGTGGCGCTCGTCGCCGAACTGGCCGATGTGGCCGAAGACGCCGCCACCAATGCCACGCTGACCAAGGCCGCCGACGGCTTCCTGACCGGCGATGCCGCTGCGCTCGATCCCTCGTTCTACAGCAGCGCGTTCAAGGCCTGGCTCAAGGTCCATGGGGTGGACGGCGCCAAGCGCCTGATGGAAACCGCGCTGTCTTCCGAAGATCCGCTGCTGCGCCCGGCGGCCCTGCGCGCCATCGGCCGCAGCAACGATCCTGCCGTGGCCAAGTGGCTGCTGGAGGACTTTTCCGACAAGCGCCTGCGCGTAAACGAAAAGCTGATGGGCGTGGCCCTCACCATCGCCAGCCCCGCCACGCGCGACTATGGCTTTGGCTGGGCCAATGCCCATATCGACAGCCTGCTGGCGAGCGGCGCGGGCATCTTCCTGACCCGCAGCCTGCCGCAAGTGGTCAGCGGCTTCTGCTCGACCGACAAGGCCAAGGCGATCGCCGCCTGGCGTCCGCACTTCGCCAACAACTCGGGCGCGCTCGAACTCGAACGCGCGATCGAGCGGGTCAACGACTGCGCCGTCCTCAAGGACCAGCGCGCCGCCGACCTCTCGGCCACGCTGGCTGCGGTCAGGTAAGGCGCTGGCGCGGGGGTGTGTCCCCCGCGCCGTCTTTGCCTGAGCGGCCTTCACGGGCCCCAAAACCAAAAACGGCGCCTTTCGTGGGAAGGCGCCGTTTTCGCGTGAACCAGGGATTGCCGGTTCAGAAAAGATGGTCCGAAGGTGCCTATTCGACCACGGCCCCCCAGTTGCCCCAGACATAGATCGCCACGAACAGGAACAGCCAGACCACGTCGACAAAGTGCCAGTACCACGCCGCCGCTTCGAGCCCGAAATGCTGGCGCGCGGTGAATTCGCCCCGTTCGGCGCGGACCCAGCACACGAACAGGAAGATCGTGCCGATGATCACATGGAAGCCGTGGAACCCGGTCGCCATGAAAAAGGCCGAACCATACGTGTTCTTGCCAAAGGCAAACGGCGCGTGGGCGTATTCGTAGACCTGGATCGAGGTGAACAGCAGGCCCAGCAGGATGGTGATGCCCAGCCCCTGCTTGAGGCTGCGCCGGTCGCCCTCGATCAGGGCACGGTGCGCCCAGGTCAGGGTCGTGCCCGAACAGAGCAGGATCAGCGTGTTGAGCAGGGGCAGGTCGAAGGCATTGATGACATGCGTGATCGCCTTGGGCGGCCAGACCCCGCCGATGACATCGGTGTTGACCGTGCTGGGGAACAGCGAGAAATCGAAGAAGGCCCAGAACCAGCCGACGAAGAACATCACCTCCGAGGCGATGAACAGGATCATGCCATAGCGCTGGTGCAACTGGACCACCGGGGTATGGTCGCCCGCACGCGCCTCGGCCAGAACCTTGCCCCACCACGAAAACATCGTGAGGACGACACCCAGCAGCCCGAGCAGCATGATCTGGAGGCCGCCTGCCATGGCATGCATGAACAGCACGCCGCCACTGGTCATCACCAGGGCCGACATGGCCCCCATGAACGGCCAGATATCGGGCGGGAGGATGTGATAGTCGTGGTTCTTCGCGCCAGCCATGATCGCGTTCTTCCCCCAGTCTGTCCGGTCTTGCCCCGCGCGCAACGGCGCGGGCTGCCGGTTATGTACTGAAATTCTTTTCTACCGGTCGCATCAGGCCCGGTAAAGTCAATTCGCGGCTTCGAGGAAGGTGTAGCTCAGGGTGATTTCGGGGGTCTGGCGGGCATTGGGATCGTCGAGAATGGCCGGATCGACATAGTAGATCACCGGCATGCGCACTTCCTGCCCCGGCTCAAGCTTTTGTTCGTTAAAGCAGAAGCACTGGATCTTGTGAAAATAGGCGCCGGTCTGCTCGGGCGTGACGTTGAACACGGCCCGGCCTGTGATCGGCCTATCCGCATTGTTGCGTGCGGTGAAGAAAGCGATCTTGCGCTCACCGATTCGTCCGTCCTGCGTGACCTGCCGGGGGCGGAACGTCCAGGGCAGGCCCGGCGCGACATTGGCATCGAAGCGCACGGTGATCGGCGCGCCCGTGGCCCTCACGGTAGCGGCCTGCGCGGCGCTGGCGCGCTGGGTGGTCCCGGCAAAGCCCGTGGCCTGACAGAACATCCGGTAAAGCGGCACCGCCGCATAGCCGAGCCCCAGCATGGCCAGCGCGGCCCCGGCGGCGATCAGGCCGACCTTGCGGTTGGCGCGCGCGGCATCATGGGGAGGTGGTAGCGGTGGTGGTGGTGCCTGTGGCGGTATCTGCGGCGTGCTGGCCATCGAACTTGTCCTCCCCGGCTGGCGGCGCTCTACGGCGCCTGCACACAGGACCGGACATCACGAACGATGGCTGGCCTGCACCCCCAGTTTGGCGATGGTGATCGCGAAAAACAACACCACAAGCGCGCCCAGCAACAGGCCCAGCGCCCGGTTGCGCGCCTTCTGGCGGGCGCGGAAGGCCTCCAGATCGAAAGTCTCCGGGGTCTCCGGCGCCTGAGCCGGTGCTGTTTCCGGCGCCTCAGGCGGTTTCCGGGCGCCCAGCACTTTGTCGACAGGCCGGTCCGCGTCCATCAGATCCAGCCCTGCATCGCGGCCAGACGGTCCACCACCAGCGCGCCGAACAGCGCAAAAAGATAGAGGATCGAATAGCCGAACAACTGCTTTTCAGGCTTCATGCGGTCATCGGGCACGCTCGTGCGCAGGCCCACCCGCGTGGCCAGCGCAAGGAAGCCGAGCCCCAGCACGACCGCCGCGACACCATAGATCGCCCCCGTGCCGCCCAGCCACCACGGCGCCACCGTGACCGGCAGCAGCGCGAGCGTATAGACCAGAATATGCCGCCGCGTGACCTTCTCGCCCGCCACCACCGGCAGCATCGGAATGCCCACTTTGGCGTAATCGGTCTTCACGAACAGCGCGAGCGCCCAGAAATGCGGCGGCGTCCACATGAAGATGATCAGGAACAGCAGGATCGGCATCAGCGTGATGTGGCCGGTGACAGCCACCCAGCCGATCAGCGGCGGGAAAGCGCCCGCGCCCCCGCCGATCACGATGTTCTGCGGCGTGCGCGGCTTGAGCCAGACGGTATAGATCCACGAATAATAGAAGATCGAAACCGCCAGAATGCTGGCTGCTAGCCAGCCATTGGCCAGCCCCATCACGACGACCGCCCCGCCCGACAGGGCAAAGCCGAAATCGCGGGCCGAGTCGCGGTCCATGCGCCCGGAGGGCAGCGGCCGCCTGGCCGTGCGCTTCATCCCCGCGTCGATGTCCGCTTCCCACCACTGGTTGAGAGCGGCGGCCCCGCCAGCCCCCACGGCGATGCACAGGATCGCCGTAAACGCCAGAATCGGATGGATTTCTCCGGGTGCGGCGAGAAGTCCGCACAGGCCCGTGAAGATCACCAGAGTCATCACGCGCGGCTTGGTCAGCGCAAAGAAATCCCGCCAGTCGGCAGGCATGCGCAGGGGAGTCGTGGCCAGTTCCATTGTGGGGCGGCTATAGCAGCCCTGCCCCCGAGGAAAAGGGCTCAGGGCCCCCTTGGGCAATCTGTCCAATTGCGGCCCTCCCCTGCCTTGTACGGACAGGAAACACCCATCAGGGGGCAGCCGTCAACTGTTGATGCAGCGCGGCCACCATGTGCGCCCGCTCCGCCGGGTCGAGATCGCCGCGCTGGGCGACATAACGCAGCAGCGCATAGGCCTGATGGGCGCGCCACATCGCTTCGGCGGCGCTGAAGCCCAGCGCCGCGAACTGGTCGGCCAGAAAGGCCGTGCGCACTTCGTCGACCGCCTGAACCGCGCTGCGCACGGGTTGCGAGCGGCGCGCCCAGCCCAGAATCGCCAGTTCCAGATCCGCCGCGCGGGCCGCCGCGTCCGAACGCAGGGGAAGCTCCATCAGCCGCGCGATGCGCGCCCGCACGTCGGGTTCCTCGCGCGCGAGGCGTTCCTGCACCGCGAGCGTCGAGCGCTCGCGCCAGGTGTCCAGAACGGCGTCGAGCAGGGCGCCACGGTCTTTGAAATGCCAGTAGAAACTGCCCTTCGAGGCCTTGAGGTCGACCGCCAGTTTTTCCACCCGCACTTGCTCGACACTGCTGTCGGCCATGACGCGAATGGCCGCCTCGATCCAGTCCGCGCGGCCCAGACGGCGCGGGGGCTGGTCAGCAGCAGGGGGCTCGGTCGGTGCGGGCGTCGGGGTCATCGCGGTGATCTAGGCGGCGTCGCCACCGCGCGCAACAGCCCCCTTGACCGATCCCCCCGCCCTTCCATACGATAGCGTATGGAGAGAGGGCCGGCGTTCCGCACGACCGGCAGACAAAGCAAAAAAGGATCAGTCGCCCGATGTCGTACACCGCCGCCACCGGCATGATCGTCGCCCAGATCATGGCCCTGCCCGAATTCGCCCGTATCTGCGCGCTCCATCCGGAGGCCGGGCTCGACGAGACCATGCTGACCGAGATCGTGGGCAGCGCGGGCACGCTGGCGCAGGACGTGATCGCGCCGTTCAACCGCCGCGCCGACGCGCAAGGATGCCGGCTCGACAACGGGCGCGTGCGCGTTGCGCCGGGCCATCACGCGGCGTGGCAGGCCTTTGTCGAAGGCGGCTGGCCGCTGATCGAGGGGGCACCGGAATGGGGCGGCGCGGGGCTGCCGATGCTGGTCCATTCGGCCTGCGAGGAACTGTTCAACCGCGCCTCGCCCGCCTTCGGCATGCTGCCAACGCCGATCCGCTGCGCCAACAAGGTGATCGAAAAATATGCCGATGCGACCACGCGCGCGCTGTGGTGCCCGCGCCTCGTCGAAGGACGCTGGGCCGCCACGATCTGCATTTCCGAAGCCGACGCCGGATCGGACGTGCCGCGCCTGCGCACGCTGGCCACCCGGCGCGAGGACGGCGACTGGTCGATCACCGGCGAGAAGATGTGGATCAGCTATGGCGACCACGACCTGACCCCGCGCATCGCCCACATGGTGCTGGCCCGCACACCGGAAACGGGAACAGGAAGGACAGGAACCGGTCCGGGGGGCCTCAGCCTGTTCCTCGTACCTTCGGACATCGACGGGCAGCGCAATGGCGTGGTCGTGCGGCGGATCGAGGAGAAGCTCGGCCTTCACGGCTCGCCCACATGCGCGCTTGGCTTCGAGGGCGCGCGCGGCACCCTGATCGGCACGCCCGGACGCGGACTGGCCCAGCTTTTCACGATGATCGTGGGCATGCGCCTGTCGGTCGGCAGCCAGGGCGCCGGGATCGCCGGGGCTTCGGCAAGCCTTGCCCGGACCTATGCGGCCCAGCGCCGCCAGGGCGGGCGCGGCGATGCCCCGCCCGTAACCATCGACCGGCATGGCGACATCCAGCGCCTGCTGCTGGCCTGCGCCGCCCGCGCCGAAATGGCCCGCGCGCTCACGCTGGCCGCCTCGGCCCAGGCCGACCTGCAAGCGCGCGAAACCGACGAGGCCGCGCGCACGCAGGCCGGGCTCGTGCTCTCGTGGCTGCTGCCGATCACCAAGAATTTCTGCGCGGAAGCCGCCAGCCTCTGCGCCAGCGAAGCCATTCAGGTTCTGGGCGGCGCGGGCTACACCCGCGAATGGCCCGCCGAGCAATACTTACGCGATGCCCGCGTTCTGGCGATCTACGAAGGCACCAGCGGGATGCAGGCGCTCGACCTCGTGCTGCGCCGTGTGCTGGGCGACGAAGGCCGCGCGTTCCACGCCTTCCTCGCGCTCGCCAGAGCCGAGGCGGCCCCCTCCCCGGATGCCGACCCGCTTGGCCAAATGCTCGACCTTCTCGAAACAGCGGCCCAAGGCCTCGACAAGGCCAGGGCCCCGATCATCGCCTGTCCGTTCCTGTCGCTGGCCTCGCTCGCCACGACCGGCTGGCTCGCCCGGCGCCTCACCCGCCTGTCGGGCACGCCCGCCAACGACCATCTGGCCGCGCTCGGCCGCCACTGGCTGCGCCTCGCCCTCCCCGAAGCCCATGCGCAAGCCGCCCTCGTCGCGCAGGGCGCAGATCTTGTCGCCGAATTTCCGGCGATGGAGGCGGCCTGTCCCGCCTGAGCGTCTCTCGCTCCCCAACAAGAAGAGCGGCCGAAGCGAACCTCGGGGGGAAGGTCACTTCGGCCGCTCAGGACGCGGAAAGCCGGTGGGGTTGCAAGGGGGAGAGGAACCGGCGTCCCGCGCGATCGTGTGCCTTGTATCGGACGGGGGCCCCTCCCCGCCTCAAAGCTTTTTAGAAGTTGGCGATGATCTTCATGCCCAGCAGGGTCGCGTTCGGGGTCTTGGAGGTTTCGCCCGGACGGATCATGTAGTCGAACTCGGGCTGGAGCTGGAGGCCGGGCATGACATCGATGCCGTAATAGGCCTCGATCACATGCGAACTGCTCTGCGGCGCCAGCACCGCGGCGCCCAGCGACTGCCCGGTATCGACCATGTAGGTCTGGTTGAGCTGCAACCGCTTGCTGACCTTGTAATAGGTCCACAGCACGCCGAAGCGGTCGGTGTTGCGATGCGGGATCACGCCGTTGAACGAGAAACCGGCATAGAACTGGTCGGCCAGCGCCGCCACGCGCGCGGTGTTGTGAACATAGCCGAACATCAGGTAGCCACCCGACATCTGGTCGTTCCCGCCCTTGCGATAGATCATCTGGTCGCCTTCGAACCAGTACATGTTCATCGGCGCGCGGCGCGAGGGATCGCCCGGCGTGACCGCAGCGGCTGCGCTGGTGGTCATCAGGTCGTTATAGCGCGAGCTGTCGTGGGCATAGCCGAACACATAGTGGCCCGGCAGCTTCTTGGCGGTGAGGAACGGCTGCCAGGTGAATTCGACCGGCACCATGACCCCGGTGGTGTGCTCGCTGCCCCAGGCCCAGCCCGACGGATTGCTGGCCAGCGGGGTCACCTGATAGACGCCGAACTGGATGCTGGTGTCGCGCGTGGGACGGAAGCGCACGCGCCCGCCCATCGTGGCCTTGGGATAGACCGCGAAACCGGGCGCCCGCTTGAGGATCACCGGCGCCGAACAGGTGACCATGAACGAGCACAGCAGCGGCGAGGTCGCAAAGACGTGGGTGAGCGACATGCGCCCCAGCGCCAGATCGAGGCGCCCGTCGAACATCGTCTTTTGCAGGTAGAAGTCGACAAGGTGGGCCGCCACGCCGCCCGTCAGCCCGTAGACTTCCATCAGGTTGATGTAGTGCTCGCCCAGACGATCGGTCGAGACCTGGTGCCCGACGCGGTTCATCACCAGCGTGTGCAGGGTCCAGCCATGGAGCCCGAGCAGCTTGTCGAGGTCGAAATGCATTTGCAGCGTGAGTTCATGGACATAGTCCGCGCCGCGCTCCACGCCGCCATCGATATTGCCCATCGCCTCGGCCTTGTAGGAGAACGAGAACGAGAAGCCCTTCTCCTTAAGGCTGGCGCGCAGCGGATCGAGCGGGGTGATCAGGTGGCCGCCCACGGTGGTCGGCACGTAATAGGCATCGGGAACGTCGGTCCGGCGCAGCGAATCCAGCTCGGAAGGCAGCAGCCAGGACATCGCTTCCTTGTCGGTCAGCGGGCGCAGGCTGCTCCCGCCGATGTTCCGGCGCCGGTTTGCGGTGATGTCGGGCACGGTGGGTGCGTCGTGATCATCGCTGGAGCCATCTTCGTCGGATGACGCGGGCGCGGGCGAAGGCGAAGACGAAGTGGGCTCGCCCCCTTCCCCCTCGGGTGCGGCGGTGATCAGGGGGCCCGCTTCGCCCGAAAAGGTCGCGGGCACGAACATGGCCGAAGTCGAAAGCGAGGAGACATCCTGCTCGGGGGCGCCATCGTCCTGCGCATTGATGCCCAGGGGGGCGGCTTCCTGCGCATGGGCCACCAGCGGGGTGGCGCAGGACATCAGGGCCGGCAGCACCGGCCACGCGGCGCGGCTGCGCGAAAGGAACTGGCGAAAGTTGTGCGTCATGAGTGGGGGCTCACCGGCCAGTGCGTTTTCAGGTCGCGACGTCGCGGACGCCCGCCGGAAAGACGCGGTCAAACAAGAGACCGGGGCGGCCGATCCGGTCAACCCGGATCAGCCGCCCCGGCGACTGCGGCGTCAACCCTCAGTGGGTCGAGGCGCCCTTCTGCGGCAGAGCGAACGCGATGATCGTGTCGCTCACATCGGCAGCG
>Ga0075011_10000361_pt1 | contig 24392 bp, 22 predicted proteins | sample TARM_MetaG_T_14_FD_72354 | JGI IMG/M metagenome (GOLD analysis project Ga0075011, IMG submission 72354) | Freshwater microbial communities from Pennsylvania, USA, analyzing microbe dynamics in response to fracking - TARM_MetaG_T_14 | ecosystem: Environmental > Aquatic > Freshwater > River... | reverse complement strand
GTATTATATCTAATAAAAAACCAAGATTTACCTTGTTAAAAACCGTTCAAAAAAATACCAAAAAAAACAGAGAAAACCCTTACAACCACAACAGAAAGTTCTTACAATATTTGCAATATTAAATATATTAGGTATCAATATTTAATTTACCTGACATCTTATAAAAATATCTATTTATATTTAACCTATAATCACTATTTAAATCTATAAAACCACTAATAGTATGCGTGTTACGCATAGGTCTAATGCTAAAGTTTCATTTAATTCATCACTCTATCAACGCTAAACTTTAGCCACTAACAGATAAATCTCCCGTGGAGGAACGCCATGTTTCAAGCTTTAACTCTTAATCAGCAAGACAAACGTACCATTGCATCAATTGAACAAATTGATGAGTCCCAACTTCCGGAAGGTGAAGTCGTCGTTGCTGTTGATTATTCTTCATTAAACTACAAAGATGGTTTAGCGATTACCGGTAAAGGTAAGATCATCCGTAACTTCCCAATGGTTCCAGGAATTGATCTTGCGGGTAAAGTAATCAGCTCTGAAGACAATCGCTATAAAGCTGGCGACTCGGTTGTACTGACAGGTTGGGGTGTGGGTGAAAACCACTGGGGTGGTATGGCCCAAAAAGCCCGCCTTAAAGCTGACTGGCTAGTACCACTACCGCAAGGTTTTTCTGCCAAGCAAGCGATGATGATTGGTACAGCAGGCTTTACTGCTATGCTATGTGTACAGGCGCTTCTGGATGCTGAAATAAAACCAGAAAATGGCCCTGTATTAGTGACAGGTGCTAGCGGTGGCGTAGGCTCTGTAGCGGTAACTCTACTGGCACAGTTAGGTTACAAAGTTGCAGCGGTAACAGGCCGAGTAGAAACAAATGGTCCATTGCTGGAAAAACTGGGCGCTAGCCAAATAATTGATCGCACTGAATTTGAAGAGCCAGCACGGCCACTTGAAAAACAAGTATGGGCTGGTGCGGTGGATACTGTAGGTAGCAAAGTTTTGGCGAAAGTGTTGGCACAGATGGATTACAACAGCGCTGTGGCTGCATGTGGCCTGGCTGGTGGCTTTGACCTGCCAACCACTGTCATGCCATTTATCCTACGCAACGTCCGACTGCAAGGTGTTGACTCAGTAAGTTGCCCGCAAGAGAAGCGTATCGCCGCATGGGAAAAACTGGCAGAAATTCTACCAGCAAGCTACTTCGAACAAGCGTGTACTGAAATTGCACTAACTGATGCCCCTAAATTTGCTGAAGACATCACCAATGGTCAGGTCACAGGCCGCGTAGTAATCAAACTTTAGCGACAAAAAAGACAAGGCGCTTATGCGCCTTGTCTTTGGCCTTTCCATTTATCTACAGGCAAAAAAAATCCCGCCTTTCAGCGGGGAAGCCCAAGAAAACTGGGGATAGTGTCGGAATATCGTCATAAGCGTAGTAAAGATAGATTGTTAATGTTTTTGCTCTTCTGAAGAGTCCTGCCAGAGATGCATCTCAATCCAGATCCCGCCAATAGAAGCAATCACACCAATCAGTGGTATAAAGGAGTGCTCTACCGATGTTTTCATCATTACTAATGAGCAAAAGGAGATAAAACACAAAACCGAATAGATGGTCAGTCTATCGAGTGCAGTTAACATATTTCCTCCGACCCACTTTGTTACCAACTTGTTAAATAATTTAAACCAAATTGTTTCAACTAACAAGTGGATATTGAATATTTTTTCTTCAACAGTATTATCAACGCCCTAAATGTGACATCCGTTAGGTTTACTATGAGTTTCAATACAGAAATTGCTGATAAGACATTGGAAGCGGAAGGACTACGCTGCCCTGAACCGGTAATGATGGTCAGGAAAACAATTCGAACCATGCAGGATGGAGAAGTACTACTGGTTAAAGCGGATGACCCATCAACCACCCGCGATATTCCAAGCTTCTGCCGCTTTATGGATCACCAGTTATTGTCATCCAGGACGGATGAAACCCCTTACTTGTACTTGATAAAGAAAGGGCTAGAGTAAAAATTGAGAATAAAAAAAGCTGCCGGGTCACCTGGCAGCTTTTGGTTTAATTTTGATCTTCAACAGAGCGTAATTCAGCCTGCAGAATCTTTATCTGTTTTTGCAACGCACGAATATCGTTGTGCAGTGGAATAATATGTGAAACTCGAATCCAGGATTCTACCGTCAACCCTGCCATGATAATTGCTCCAGCAACCATTGGTATCCACATATCTGTTAAAGACATGCCCAGCAAGGTTAATGCAAAGCCAAACGTGAATAAGTAGCTCTGGCTTTTGACGCTCATCCCCATGTATCGTGACAACATAAACGAGCCCTCTTTTAGGTAAACATCGTCTATTACATTAGCATGACAAGCGTGACACAAATATGTCAGCAACCGCAATATTGGTGATAATTTGTACTAAAGTTGCAAGCAAATAATACCAAACGATAAGCGATTATAAGAATGCGGTAGCAGCCGCTAACGCCAGGAACAATACCGCTGTGATTTTGCGAATAATACCCAGCGGCAATTTATCAGCAGACAATTTGCCAATCAGCACCACTGGTACATTCGCCACCAGCATACCGATGGTTGTACCGAGAACAACCCACGCCAGAGCTTCGGCATATTGTGCACCAAGAATGGACGTTGCGATCTGCGTTTTGTCACCAATTTCAGCCACAAAGAATGCAATAAAGCTGGCGATAAAGGGCCCACGATTGGAAATTTCTTCATCCTCATCCAGCTTATCAGGAATCAGTACCCAACCAGCCATAGCCAGGAAGCTGACAACCACAACCCATTTTAAGACTTCTGGAGATAAATAATCAGCAACCACAACCCCTAACCACGCAGCTAAAGCATGATTCACAATGGTGGCAAGGAATATAGCCGCAATAATCGGCACCGGCTTACGGTAACGACTGGCTAATAGAAGAGAAAGCAATTGGGTTTTGTCACCTATTTCGGCTAAGGCGACGGTTGTAATTGATATAGCTAAAACGCTCACGACCTACTCATTAGGGCAGGGATTATTATAGTTAACCATAGACAAACCCCACGCCCTACCCAAGTTCGTGGTGCTTGTCTAAGGTCTTGCTAAACTCGAAGGGCTCCGAGTCTCGAGCGCCATGGTGATTTTGCACCAATTATGTTGACGAACGAATCGATACTGCCTGTAAACATTATCGATAAGCTACTCCCCAAAGACAGGCTGAATTCTATCCAGCATTATTCTGAATCTCAAGCCCAAATTAGTCACATTGCTGCATTTAAGTCTTTCTGTTTTTAAACCAGAACGGCTAATAAACACCAAAAACTCCCCAAAAAGAAAGTTTCAATGAATAATTAAGCAATATTGCCTCTACTTTGTCGGGGAATAACTGGGTATACTTGATTGTTATTTTTTATCAATTCAAACAGAAGAATCGCGCGAACCTGACTATGCAAAAATACGATATCAAAACCTTTCAGGGTATGATCCTCGCGCTGCAGGATTATTGGGCCCAACAAGGCTGTACCATTGTTCAGCCATTAGACATGGAAGTGGGCGCTGGTACGTCTCACCCAATGACGTGCTTACGAGCACTTGGCCCCGAGCCAATTGCTACCGCGTATGTTCAACCTTCACGCCGTCCTACTGATGGTCGTTATGGTGAAAACCCTAACCGCCTTCAACATTACTACCAGTTTCAGGTGATCATTAAGCCATCGCCAGACAATATCCAGGAGCTGTACTTAGGTTCTCTGGAAACTCTGGGAATAGACCCACAGGTCCACGATATCCGTTTCGTGGAAGATAACTGGGAAAACCCAACTCTTGGCGCATGGGGCCTTGGCTGGGAAGTTTGGCTGAACGGTATGGAAGTCACGCAGTTTACTTACTTCCAGCAAGTTGGTGGCCTTGAGTGTAAGCCTGTTACTGGTGAAATCACTTATGGTATTGAGCGTCTTGCAATGTACATTCAGGGCGTTGATTCTGTGTATGACTTGGTATGGACCGATGGGCCACTGGGTAAAGTGACCTACGGTGACATTTTCCACCAAAACGAAGTTGAGCAATCAACATACAACTTCGAGCACGCAGATGTTGATTTCCTATTCACCTTCTTCGACCAGTGTGAAAAAGAGTGCCAACACCTGCTAGAGCTTGAAAAGCCTCTTCCGCTACCTGCTTACGAACGTATTCTGAAAGCCGGTCATGCGTTCAACCTACTGGATGCCCGTAAAGCTATCTCAGTGACTGAGCGTCAGCGTTACATCCTGCGTATCCGCAACCTGACTAAAGCTGTTGCAGAAGCGTACTACGCATCCCGCGAAGCTCTTGGCTTCCCAATGTGTAAAAAGGATGAGGACAAATAAGATGGCAAAAGAATTTCTAATTGAACTCGGTACTGAAGAGCTACCACCAACTCAACTTCGCACATTGGCAGAAGCCTTTGCCGCTAATTTCGAGGCGGAATTAAAAGGTGCAGATCTTGAGTATGCAACTATCAAATGGTTCGCGACGCCACGTCGTTTAGCGCTTAAAGTGACTGATCTGGCTGAAGGTCAGGCAGACAAAGTCGTAGAAAAACGTGGCCCTGCCATTTCTGTGGCATTTGATGCAGACGGTAACCCGACTAAAGCCGCTCAGGGCTGGGCTCGTGGCAACGGGATTGCTATTGAAGACGCAGACCGCCTAAAAACAGAACAAGGCGAATGGCTTCTCTACAAACAAGAAGTCAAAGGTCAGGCAACCCAAGCGGTTGTCGTTGATCTGGCTGCAAAAGCGCTGGCTAATCTTCCGATCGCGAAACCAATGCGCTGGGGTAATAAAGAGACTCAGTTCATTCGTCCAGTAAAAACGCTGACCATTCTGTTTGGCGATGAACTGATCGAAGGGGAAATTTTGGGTGTCGCTTCGGGTCGTACTATTCGTGGTCACCGCTTTATGGGTGAATCAGAGTTCACTATCGATTCTGCATCGCAATACCCAGAGATTCTTGAACAGCGCGGTAAAGTGATTGCTGATTACGATACCCGTAAAGCAACTATCATTGCCGATTCGCAAAAAGCCGCTCAGGACGTTGGCGGTATCGCGGACTTAGAAGATGACCTAGTTGAAGAAGTGACATCACTGGTTGAATGGCCGGTTGTACTGACAGCTAAGTTTGAAGAAGAGTTTCTGAAAGTTCCTTCTGAAGCTTTGGTTTACACCATGAAAGGTGACCAGAAGTACTTCCCTGTTTACGACCAAAATAAAAAACTCCTTCCTAATTTCATCTTCGTTTCTAACATCGAGTCGAAAGAGCCTCGCCACGTTATCGAAGGTAACGAGAAAGTAGTTCGTCCTCGTCTTGCTGACGCTGAATTCTTCTTCAATACCGACCTGAAGAGCAAATTGATTGATCGTCTGCCTCAGCTAGAAACGGCAGTTTTCCAGCAAAAACTGGGCACAATCAAAGATAAAACAGACCGTATCACGGAGCTTGCTGGTTATATTGCAGAGCAAATCGGTGCGGATGTTGAAAAATCGAAACGAGCTGGTTTGCTGGCAAAATGTGACCTAATGACATCAATGGTATTCGAATTTACCGATACTCAAGGTGTAATGGGTATGCACTATGCTCGCCACGATGGTGAAGCAGAAGAAGTTGCAGTAGCACTAAACGAGCAATATATGCCTCGCTTCGCTGGCGATGACCTACCAGGCAATGGGGTTTCTTCTGCTGTCGCTATGGCGGATAAGCTGGATACCATCGTTGGTATTTTTGGTATCGGACAAGCGCCAAAAGGCAGTGACCCATTTGCACTGCGTCGTGCATCACTGGGTGTTCTGCGTATTATTGTTGAATACGGGTATAACCTCGACCTAGTTGAGCTGGTTGCTAAAGCAAAATCGCTGTTTGATGATCGCCTGACTAACGACAATGTTGAGCAAGACGTTATCGAATTCATGTTAGGCCGTTTCCGTGCCTGGTATCAGGATGAAGGTTTCAGTGTAGACGTTATTCAGGCTGTACTGGCTCGTCACCCGACCAAACCAGCTGACTTTGACCAGCGTGTGAAAGCCGTTTCTCATTTCCGTGACCTGGAAGCTGCAGAATCATTAGCCGCCGCGAACAAGCGTGTCGGTAACATTCTGGCTAAATTCGAAGGCGACCTACCAGCTGACATTGAACTGTCACTGCTACAGGAAGATGCAGAGAAAGCACTGGCTGAGAACGTAGAAGTGCTGACTGAAGCGTTAGAACCAGCATTTGCGACAGGTAACTACCAGCAAGCATTAAACCAATTAGCAGCATTACGCGAGCCGGTTGATGCGTTCTTTGACAACGTGATGGTAATGGCAGATGACGAAGCACTGAAGAAAAACCGTCTGACACTACTGAATAACTTGCGTAACCTGTTCCTGCAGATAGCAGACATTTCCTTACTGCAAAAGTAATGAGTAACACTTAGCTGACGAGCAGCTTAAGTGATAAGAAGCGGCCAAACTCATCCGAGTTGCGCCGCTTTTTTTATAGAGTATGAAATAGTGCTTTGCCTCACAAAAACATTGCGGTATGTTCAGAAGCTACTCTAAAACGGCACAATCTGCCGGCACATAATCAAATAAACACAACTATCCAGGTAGTCAGCAATGCAGTTCTCAACTTTTGGCGAAAAATTTAATCGATATTCAGGCATCACCCAATTAATGGATGATTTAAATGATGGCTTACGTACTCCTGGAGCGATCATGCTCGGTGGAGGTAACCCTGCCGCCATTCCTGAAATGCTCGATTACTTTCGGCTGACAACAGAAGAAATGCTCTCAGATGGGTCGCTACTGGCCGGCATGACTAATTACGACGGCCCTCAGGGAAAAGATGTCTTTCTTAAATCACTGGCTAAGCTATTCCGTGATACATATGGCTGGGATATCAGCGAAAAGAACATCAGCCTGACCAATGGTAGTCAGAGTGGTTTTTTCTATCTTTTTAACCTGTTAGCCGGCAAACAGCCAGATGGCAGCCATAAAAAAATATTATTTCCTCTCGCTCCGGAATACATCGGCTATGGTGATGCAGGTATTGATGAGGATATTTTTGTTTCTTATCATCCGGAAATTGAATTGCTGGATAACGGTTTATTCAAATACCATATTGATTTCCAACAACTCAAAGTGGACGACTCTGTTGCCGCTATCTGCGCGTCCCGTCCGACGAATCCAACCGGTAATGTCTTAACCGATGACGAAGTCCGTAAGCTGGATGAACTGGCACGTGAAAACGGCATCCCCTTATTGATCGATAATGCTTATGGGGTGCCTTTCCCAAATATCATTTTTGAAGATGTAACACCGTTCTGGAATGACAACACCATTCTTTGTATGAGCCTGTCGAAACTCGGCTTGCCGGGCGTACGTTGCGGTATCGTGATTGCAAATGAAGAGGTTACTCAGGCACTCAGCAATATGAATGGCATCATCAGCTTAGCACCAGGCAGCATTGGCCCGGCTCTCGCCCAACGTATCATTGAAAAAAATGATTTGTTAAGACTCAGCGAAGATGTAATTAAGCCTTTTTATAAACAGAAATCGCAACGCGCAGTCGAACTGCTACAAACAGCGATTAATGACCAGCGTTTTCGCATCCATAAGCCTGAAGGTGCGATATTCCTATGGTTGTGGTTTGATCAACTGCCAATCACTACAATGGAGCTGTATCGACGCCTCAAAGCACGTGGTGTATTGATTGTTCCGGGAGAGTATTTCTTTATCGGCCAGAAAGAAGACTGGGACCATGCTCATCAGTGTCTGCGTATGAACTATGTTCAGGATGATGAGGCAATGCAAAAAGGCATTACCATCATCGCTGAAGAAGTGAAGAACGCGTATCAGGAAGGATAACCTAATTGTCCCTTCTCATTTTAACTGTCTCTTAGTCACAAGTTTTTAACTCCTCCCCTTTCCAAGGGGAAGCCGGGAGGGGTTGATTCTCCGGAACTTATTAAGATCAACCCCCTCTAACTCCCCCTTGAAATGAGTGAAGCTTATCCCTTTAACTTCTTCGTTTAAGGGGGAGGACTAAGATCAATACCCTTATCGGCTGGTGTGACTAAAAGACAGTCGTTTTAAGGGAGATGCACAAAAAAGCCCGCTTTCGCGGGCTTCTTCATCTTAATTCTCTAATAACTTTTTGCCGTTGATGGCAATTTTCCGTGGTTGCATCGCTTCTGGAGTCTCTCTTTCCAGATCAATGTGTAGCAAACCATTTTCCATGGTGGCACCTACCACTTTCACGTAGTCTGCCAACTGAAATTTACGTTCAAAATCGCGTTCGGCAATGCCTTGATAAACGTATTTTTTCTCCTCACTGGCTTTACGTTCACCACGCACAAGCAAGGTATTTTCTTGTTGAGTGATATCCAGCTCTTCGTCAGCAAAACCCGCTACTGCCATGGTAATACGGAATTTATTCTCTTCTTGCTGCTCGATGTTGTAAGGAGGAAAACCGCCCTGGCTATTATTTTTAGCTGAATTCGCTTCCATCATATTTAACAGACGGTCAAAGCCAATTGCATTACGGTATAGGGGTGCAAAATCTACAGTTCTCATAATAACTATCCTTCTTTGAAGCAATATTTATAAACAATGTTTAATGAAGCAGACTTTCCTCTTGGACAAGCCCATGGAAACCCACCACCGGCGGCATTTCCTGCTTCATCAATAGATATAGGGGCACCATTTCCGCTTTCAAGTCATCCAGACAAATTTTTTTAGTTGTTACAAAACGCACTCTATTTAGCATCCAGTTACATAAAAATTGATAAATCTATCAAGTGTATTGGAGGCTTATCACAAATTAACAATCGGCTAAACAATATACCATTCTGACCTATAGCCAAAAAAAACAACTGGGTTAGACTCATCAATGTTAATGCAATGTTAAAAACAAAAGAGAGACGTACCAGTCATTCTCCCACAATTGCATACTCAACAAAGCCTGATGGCAGGATACCAAGCTCCATTTCGTTCAACCCTACACTCCGTCCGCCGTCATGCATAAAAAGGAACTGATAGAACATGATTAACGATGCTTACTATTATCAAAATAAATTCAATAATCTAGCGCAGCTACTGGAAGATGGATTTTCCCGTTATGGCGATAAACCTGCTTTTGGCTGTTTAGGGCAATCTCTTACCTTCCGTGACGTAGAAATAAAATCCCGTCATCTGGCCCAGTGGCTACAACATGAATGCGGCCTTAACGCCGGTGACCGTATCGTCATTCAATTACCCAATTTAATTCAGTACCCGATTGCAACTTATGCCGCGCTTCGTGCAGGCCTTGTTATCGTCAATACCAACCCTCTGTATACATCCAGAGAAATGAAGCATCAGTTTAATGATTCAGGGGCAAAAGCTCTGATCATCTTAGAAGACTTACTGCCTAAATATCATGCGATTGAAGATGAAGTGAATATCGAAAAAGTCATCGTAACTGGCGCTCCAGATCTACTTACAGGTAAGCAACAAGACAGAGAAACATACTTTGATTTTAACTCGATCATCAGTATCGGTGAGTCACTGCCTGAGGTGAAACCAAACGGTGCCAAACTCGATGATATTGCGGTCCTCCAATATACAGGAGGCACAACCGGTGTATCGAAAGGCGCCTGTCTGACGCACAGTAATCTGATGGCAAATGCTGCGCAAATGAACCTTAGGATTAGCCGAAAAACAGGGGATGATGGTGAAAATTTTGTCTGCCCACTCCCCCTTTACCATATCTATGCCTTCACTGTTAATCTGATTGGTTTGTTTAGCTTAGGGATACAAAATACGTTAATACCGAACCCAAGAGATATTGATGGCTTTGTTCAGACGTTGAAAAAAACACCTTTCACTGGTTTTTCTGGTATCAACACTTTGTTTATGGGTCTATGCCAACACCCTGAGTTTTCATCTTTGGACTTCAGCAAACTAAAAATCACGTTTTCTGGAGGATCAATGTTAACCAGCAAGGCTTTTAATCTTTGGCAAAAGATTACCGGCTGTACCATTACCGAGGGTTGGGGACTATCGGAAACCTCACCGGTGATTACCCTCAATGAATTCAACAAAGAGCAAGTAGGATGTGTGGGTATTCCTCTTGAATCTACAGTGGTAGAAGTTTGGGACATTAACAATAAGCCCGTCGCGCAAGGTGAAATCGGCGAGTTAGTGGTAAAAGGTCCTCAAGTTATGCCGGGTTACTGGCAACGGCCAGATGAGACCGCAAACTCTATCATTGATGGTTTCTTCAAAACTGGCGATGTCGGTTTAATTAAAACCGATGGTCAGGTACAAATTGTTGACCGTCTAAAAGATATGATTATTGTCTCTGGTTTCAACGTCTACCCGAATGAAGTTGAAGATATTCTCTGTAGCCACCAGCATATTTTTGAAGCCGCCGTCGTCGGCGATAGCGATGATAAAACCGGAGAAATGGTTCATGCCCACGTAGCAACGTTAGAGCCACTAGATGAAGGTGATGTCATTCATTTCTGTCGCCAGCACCTGACCAACTACAAAGTACCGAAACGCATCACTTTCCATGAGCAGCTTCCTAAATCAACAGTGGGTAAAGTGCTACGCCGAGAGTTACGTAACATTCAATAGCAGACACAAAAAAGGCGCACAGTGTGCGCCTTTTGACTCAATGTATTCGCCAAACTCAGAATCTACACGTCTAAGTTAGCAACTTTCAATGCGTTGTTTTCGATGAATGCACGACGAGGTTCAACCTGATCACCCATTAGAGTGGTAAACAACTCATCAGCACCTACCGCATCTTCAATCGTAACCTGCATCATACGACGAGTTTCTGGGTCCATTGTGGTTTCCCAAAGCTGATCTGGGTTCATCTCACCAAGACCTTTGTAGCGTTGCAGAGAAAGACCACGACGAGACTCTTTAACCAACCAGTCTAGTGCTGCTTCAAAGCTGCTGACAGGCTGAGTACGCTCACCACGTTTAATGTAAGCACCCTCTTCAATTAAGCCGCTTAGAGCTTCCGAAGTATCTGCCAGTTTGCTGTATTCTTTTGAGTTAAGCAGATCAATGCTGAGTAGGTACTCGTAGTTCACACCATGAGTACGAACAACAAGCTTAGGCGCATACAGGCCAAGCTCTTCATTATGCTCAATCTGGTAAGCATACTGGCTTGCACCCGACTCTTTGGCATTTAACTGATCAACAAACACTTTGGTCCAGGCATCAACAGTTGCTTCATCTTTACACTGCTCTGCAGTCAGACGTGATGTGTACATAAATTCCTGAACGATTGCATATGGGTAACGACGACTCATACGACCCACCAGCTTAATAGCCGCATTGTACTGCTGTACCAGTTTCTCTAAAGAGCCACCAGAAAGCGCAGGTGCATCCGCATTAACATGAAGAGAAGCATTATCCAGAGCTAAAGATATCTGATATTGATCCATCGCTTCTTCATCTTTGATGTACTGCTCTTGTTTGCCTTTCTTCACCTTGTAAAGTGGTGGCTGAGCAATATATACATAGCCACGCTCAATCAGCTCTGGCATTTGACGGTAGAAGAAAGTCAACAGTAGCGTACGAATATGCGAACCATCGACGTCCGCATCGGTCATGATAATGATGTTGTGATAACGCAGTTTATCCGGGTTATATTCATCGCGACCGATACCACAGCCCAATGCCGTAATCAGTGTTGCAACTTCCTGAGAAGAAAGCATTTTGTCGAAACGGGCTTTCTCAACGTTGAGTATTTTACCTTTCAGTGGAAGAATCGCCTGATTCTTACGGTTACGTCCCTGCTTGGCACTACCGCCCGCAGAGTCACCCTCCACTATGTACAGTTCAGACAGCGCAGGATCTTTTTCCTGACAGTCAGCCAGTTTACCTGGAAGACCCGCCAAATCTAACGCGCCTTTACGACGAGTCATCTCACGAGCTTTACGGGCAGCTTCACGCGCACGGGCTGCATCAATAATCTTGTTACAAACAATCTTCGCTTCTGTTGGATGCTCAGCCAGAAATTCATTCAGCTTCTCACCCATTGCCGATTCTACGGCTGATTTCACTTCAGAAGAAACCAGTTTGTCTTTCGTCTGGCTGGAGAATTTTGGATCCGGAACTTTAACTGATACAACGGCCGTTAAACCTTCACGCGCATCATCACCAGAAGTAGCCGTTTTCGCTTTCTTGCTGTAACCCTCTTTATCCATGAAACTATTCAACGTACGAGTTAACGCTGCACGGAAACCAGCAAGGTGAGTACCACCATCGCGCTGAGGGATGTTGTTAGTGAAACAGAAAATGCCTTCCTGGAAGCCATCGTTCCATTGCATTGCAACTTCAACGCTAATGCCGTCATCACGCTCAGAATTAAAGTGGAATACTTTGTCATGGATTGGAGTTTTATTGCGGTTCAGGTGAGTAACAAATGCCTGAATACCACCTTCGTACATGAAGTGATCATGCTTATCGGCTTCACGTTCATCAATCAGTTTGATCGATACGCCAGAGTTAAGAAAAGACAATTCGCGCAGGCGTTTAGCTAGAATATCGTAATGAAATTCGATATTAGTAAAGGTCTCCGCGCTTGGCCAGAAGCGTACTGTTGTACCTGATGTTTCTGTTTCGCCAATCACACTAAGTGGGCCTTCCGGAACACCATGACGATAAGTCTGAGTATGAATATTACCGCCACGGTGGATGGTTAGAAGCACTTTTTCAGATAGTGCGTTTACCACTGATACACCTACGCCGTGCAGACCGCCTGATACTTTGTACGAGTTATCGTCAAACTTACCACCGGCGTGCAGTACCGTCATGATAACTTCTGCAGCAGAAACATTTTCTTCCGAGTGGATTTCAGTTGGAATACCACGGCCATCATCGCTGACCGATACCGAGTTATCTTCGTGAATAGTAACGATGATGTCTTTACAGTGACCTGCTAACGCTTCATCTATCGAGTTATCCACCACCTCGAAAACCATGTGGTGTAGACCGGTGCCATCATCAGTGTCCCCGATGTACATACCTGGACGCTTACGTACTGCATCCAGACCCTTTAGTACTTTAATACTCGATGAATCGTAGTTATTCGACATGAGTTACTCTCTGACTAATTATCCTTGCTCTATTGTGCCATGTTCCACATGAAACATCTTGCTATTTGGCTCGACCATGTCGGCAACCTGGCTTTGAGTAATAGAACTTACAAAAACTTGTGCTTGCGTCGCTTTTAAGCAGTCGGCGAGACGCTGACGACGTAAGCTATCGAGTTCGGAAGCAAAATCATCTATTAAGTAGATGCATTGTTTCCCGGTCAACTCAGTTAAGTGTTGGCCCTGTGCGACACGTAGTGCACACACCATTAATTTCAGTTGCCCCCGTGAAAGCACATCTTCCACCGGAGTACCATTAACTTTAATTTTCAAATCAGCTTTATTTGGTCCACTAAAAGTGTACCCAAGCTGCTGATCACGCTCAAAATTGTTTTGCAATATTTGCTGGTAAGGTGTCTCTTTTTCCCAACCACGATAATACTTTAACGTAATATCGAACTCTGGTAAAAACGTGTGACACAACTCCTGCGCAACAACTCTCATTTGCTCAACATATGCACAGCGCCACTGATCAATATTTTCCGCCAGTAAGGCCATTTCTTGATCCCAGTAACTCAGCTCACGATAACTGGTCGCGGTTTTTAGTAGTGCATTACGCTGTTTATTTAAACGCTTAAAACGTCCCCAGGCTTCATAAAACGCTGGCTCTGAGTGAAACACGCCCCAGTCAATAAATGCCCGGCGTTGTTTCGGTCCATCCGTTAGCAAATCAAAACCTTCCGGATGAATCAACTGAAGCGGTAAAACCTGTGCTAATTGCGCTAGCTTTTGCCCAGACTGACCGCCTATTTTAACCTCTGTTGAGCCATCACGCTGCTTATTAATGCCAATCGGTAACTCAAATTGATCCGAAGTCAAAAAACGGCCGTGAACAAACAGTTCTGAGCACTCATTTTGAATCACCCGACCCGTTAAAGAACTCTTGAAAGAACGTCCATGCCCAAGCAGATAAATAGCTTCCAGGACACTGGTTTTGCCACTTCCATTAACGCCAATAAGAAAGTTAAAGCCTGATGATAATGAAATATCACAGGCTTTAATATTACGAAACTGCTGAATAGCCAAACGGGTTAGCGGCATAGCGCAAACTTATTCATTCATTACAGGCGAATCGGCATGACGACATACATCGCGCTGTCATCTTCAGCATCTTCCACCAGCGCACTGGCATTCGCATCTGACATAGAGATACGAACCTGATCACAGCGCACAGTATTTAAAACGTCCAGGATGTAACTAACATTAAAGCCAATTTCAATCGCATCACCTTCAAAGTCAACATCCAATACTTCTTCCGCTTCTTCCTGCTCAGGATTATTGGCCGTTATACGCATTTCGCTGTCAGCCAGATTCACCCGTACTCCACGGAATTTCTCATTAGATAAAATCGCAGCTCGAGAAAAACATTGACGCAGTTCATCACAGTTAGCAAGTAAAACTTTGTTGGTACTTTGTGGCATTACGCGGCGATAATCGGGGAAACGACCATCAACGAGCTTAGATGTAAAGACAAAATTATTCACTTCAGCACGTAAGTTAGAGCTACCAATCTGTAGCACCACAGATTGCTCAGGTGCATCCAACAGTTTAACCAGTTCCAGAACACCTTTACGCGGTAGAATGATTTGCTTGTGCGCAAACTCTTCACTTAAAACTGTCTGAGAAACAGCCATACGGTGACCATCCGTAGCAACTGAACGCAACGTAGTACCATCAATTTCAAACAGCATACCGTTTAAATAATAACGAACATCCTGATTCGCCATTGAGAATTGCGTTTTTTCAATGATTCCCCGTAATTCAGCCTGTGTGAGCGATATTTCAACTTCACTCTGCCAATCTTCAATATTTGGGAAGTCACTGGCAGGCAACGTCGCTAAAGAAAAACGACTGCGCCCGGAGCGAACCTGTATACGGTCACCCTCTAAAACCACAGTGATCATCGCTGAATCCGGTAATCCACGGCAAATATCAAGAAACTTACGGGCAGGAACGGTAATACTACCGGCTTCAAATTCCCCTTCCAGAGTGACTCGGCTGATCAGCTCAACCTCTAAATCCGTTGCCGTCATAGAGAGTTGATTGTCTTCAACTTTAATCAATAAGTTACCTAAAATAGGTAATGAAGCTCTACCACCCAAAGTACCAGAGACTTGTTGTAGAGGCTTAATGAAGTGGCTACGTTCGATAGTAAATTTCATAGTGTGCTCTTAAACGATAGACAGATAAACGACGCAAAATCAGCGCAAATATAACGCAATTATGAGGAAAGCGTACGAATCAAATTCGAGTAGTCTTCTTTTATGTCGTGACTCTCTTCGCGAAGCTGCTCTATTTTACGACATGCATGAAGCACAGTGGTATGATCCCGGCCACCAAACGCGTCACCAATCTCAGGTAAACTGTGGTTAGTCAGCTCTTTTGCCAAAGCCATCGCTAATTGACGCGGACGCGCAACCGAACGTGAACGACGTTTAGACAGTAAATCTGCCATTTTAATTTTGTAATATTCCGCAACCGTCTTTTGAATGTTATCAATCGTGACCAGTTTTTCCTGCAGAGCAAGCAAATCACGTAGCGCTTCACGGACAAAATCAATCGTAATAGGACGACCGGTAAAGTTGGCATTAGCAATAACGCGATTCAATGCTCCTTCCAGTTCACGAACGTTTGAACGTAGGCGTTTAGCAATAAAAAACGCCACTTCATCCGGCAGATGAATTTGATGATCTTCAGCCTTCTTCATCAAAATAGCGACCCGGGTTTCCAGTTCCGGCGGCTCAATTGCAACCGTTAAACCCCAGCCAAAGCGAGATTTCAGACGATCTTCTACCCCGTTAATCTCTTTTGGATAACGGTCAGAAGTTAAGATAATTTGTTGATTACCTTCTAACAAGGCGTTGAAAGTATGGAAGAATTCTTCCTGAGAGCGCTCTTTATTCGCGAAGAACTGAATATCATCGATCAGCAACGCATCAACACTGCGATAGTAACGCTTAAATTCTTCAATTGCGTTGTTTTGCAGGGCTTTAACCATGTCCTGAACAAAACGTTCAGAGTGCATGTAGACCACTTTTGCATTCGGCTTGTTATCAACAATGGCATTGCCCACAGCATGCAACAGGTGAGTTTTACCCAAACCAGTGCCACCGTATAAGAACAGCGGGTTATAAGCCGCACCTGGATTGTCAGATACCTGACGCGCAGCAGCCAAACCGAGTTGGTTCGACTTACCTTCAACAAAGTTATTGAATTTGTGCTTCGGGTTAACATTAGAACGATAGGTGATATCAGCCACTTCAACTGAATCGTTATCCCATGTTTTGTTAATTGGTTTGCGCTGAGCTAACTGAGCAGGTGCCGATGATTCGGCCGCAACGTCAGCCGCTGAACGTACAGGAGCAGTTTTAGCAGCTGAAACGGGTTTACTGCCGACTTCAAAACGCAGGTTTGGCACGTCATGACCGCAGTGCTCTTTCAATAATAAGTTAATGTTATTGATGTATTTATCCCGCACCCAATCGAGAACAAAACGGTTGGGAGCGAACAAAGTGAGAGTATTATCATTGAGCTCCGCCTGTAACGGACGGACCCACATACTGAATTCTGCTGCTGGTAATTCTTCTTGAAGTTGTTGCAGGCATTGCAACCAAAGCGAAGATGACACGGTGCTCTCACTCTAATCCGATGATCGACAAAGATTGATTAGTCTACCTGTTGATAACTAAGATCGCCAGTAAATGATCGATGTTCCAGTGAATAAGATCAAAGTTATTCACAATATTTTTCGATAAATAAGCAAGATCTACATAAACATCCCCATTTTTACCCACATATCCATAGGATCCTATCGAGTTATCCCGAAATTTAAGATTTATTATGGTTATTGTTAATAACATAAGGTTATTTGTTCTGCTATCCTATTTGCCAGTAAAATTCTGCTCCATATTCATCAGGAGTTACAAAATGAAAAACTGGATTAAACTGGCAGCCGCAGCTCTTATGCTAGCGGCTTCTGCAGCTCAGGCCACAACAGACATCAAAGTCGGTATGTCAGGTCGCTATTTCCCATTTACATTTGTAAAGCAAGACCAACTACAAGGTTTTGAAGTCGATGTATGGAATGAAATTGCAAAGCGCAATGATTACAAAGTCGAATTTGTTACTTCAAACTTCTCAGGCCTATTTGGTCTTTTAGAAACAGGTCGTATTGATACTATCTCTAACCAGATCACCATTACTGATGCTCGTAAAGCAAAATACCTGTTCTCAGCGCCTTACGTTATTGATGGTGCTCAGTTAGCTGTACGTAAAGGTAACGACAGCATTCAAGGTGTGGAAGATCTGGCTGGCAAAACAGTTGCGGTAAACTTGGGATCAAACTTTGAACAACTGCTGCGTGAGCACGACAAAGAAGGCAAAATCAATATCAAAACTTACGATACCGGTATTGAACACGATGTCGCACTTGGCCGAGCAGATGCATTTGTAATGGACCGTCTGTCTGTTATCGAAACGATTGATAAAACCGGTCTGCCACTGCAATTAGCAGGTAAACCATTTGAAACTATTGAAAATGCTTGGCCGTTCCTTAACAACGAAAAAGGTCAAAAACTACAATCTGAAGTCAACCAGGCTCTGGCTGCTATCCGAGCAGACGGGACTCTAAGCGAGATTTCAAATAAATGGTTTGGTACTGATATTACTAACTAATATCAATATAATATCGATTGTTAAGGTGGGATCATTCGATCCCACCTTTTGTTGTCTTTAAGGGGAAGTAGATGGGGTTTGACTTTCAATACATGCTGGAGTTGATGCCAATATTACTTAAATATCTTGGTACCACTCTGGAAATGGCAACATGGGGGCTGATTTTCTCCCTGATACTGTCTGTCATTCTGGCCAACATTCGAGTCTTTAAAGTACCAGTACTCGATCAGCTCAGTCAGCTTTATATCAGCTTCTTTCGTGGCACACCGTTATTGGTACAACTGTTTCTGCTTTATTACGGATTACCGCAGATATTCCCGCTTTTAGTCGGTATAGATGCGTTCAGTGCCGCAGTCATCGGTATTACTCTGCACTTTGCCGCTTATATGGCGGAAAGCATTCGCGCAGCCATCATCGGTATTGACCGTAGCCAGATGGAGGCAAGCTTATCAATAGGTATGACAACCAGTCAGGCAATGCGCAGAATTATCCTCCCTCAAGCGACCCGGGTGGCTCTGCCATCACTGATGAACTATTTCATCGATATGATCAAATCAACCTCTCTGGCATTCACGTTAGGGGTTGCGGAGATCATGGCCAAAGCACAGATGGAAGCATCATCCAGCTTCCGCTTCTTCGAGGCATTTTTAGCTGTAGCGCTAATATACTGGGTCGTGGTAGTGATTCTGACCCGAGTACAAACTTGGGCAGAGAACCGATTAAATAAGGCGTATGTACGATGATCAAACTGGTGAATATTCATAAACACTTTGGCGATACAGAAGTGCTAAAAGGAATTGATCTCGAAATAAACCAGGGAGAGATCGTCGTTATTATCGGTTCAAGTGGTACCGGCAAGTCTACATTGCTGCGTTGTGTCAACTTTCTCGAGCAGGCCGATCAGGGAGTTATCGAGATTGATAATGTTACGGTCAATTGCCAACAACACGCGAAAGCAGATGTCGTTGCCTTAAGGCGAAAAACGGGGTTTGTTTTTCAGAACTACGCTCTGTTTGCTCATATGACAGCACGACAGAACATTGCTGAAGGCCTGATAACGGTAAAAGGCTGGAAGAAAGAAGAGGCCCTTAAGCGCGCCCAGCAAATTCTCGATGATATCGGTTTAGGTGATAAAGGGGACAACTACCCTTCTTCACTGTCTGGTGGTCAGCAACAACGTGTTGGCATTGGCCGGGCAATGGCACAACAACCGGAGCTGCTGCTGTTTGATGAACCAACTTCAGCGTTAGACCCTGAATGGGTTGGTGAAGTATTAGCCCTAATGAAGAAACTGGCCAATCAACATCAGACTATGTTAGTGGTTACTCACGAGATGCAGTTTGCCAGAGAAGTCGCGGATCGCGTGATCTTCATGGCAGAGGGTCACATTGTTGAACAAGGTTCTCCACAGGATATTTTCGATAATCCACAGGATCCTCGATTAAAGAAATTCTTAAATATGGTTGGGATCGATTAAGGATCCTTGAGATTTTATCGATACTCCGTATAATCGCCCGACCGGAAATTCCGAAGTGCCCATTTCTGATGAATTTGAGAAACTGGATAAAACTTCGGCAAACCCAATCATTGACACCTTTTGTGACAGTGATTACAATTCCGCCTCTTTGTTGAGAGGCGTCGGATAGTCCTTTCTTTAATATAAAGAGAAGACATAAAGCCCACGCCGGGTTTAACAAACCTAAAAACTACTGATCAGTAAGGTATTTACAATGAGCAAACGCACTTTTCAACCTACAGTTCTAAAGCGCAAACGTACTCACGGTTTCCGTGCTCGTATGGCGACAGCGAACGGTCGTAAAGTAATTAATGCACGTCGTGCAAAAGGCCGTAAGCGCCTTTCAAAATAATCCTTAATTATTTTGAGTACGTACGCATTCAATCGGGAGTTACGTTTGTTAACTCCCGAGCATTATAAAAACGTCTTTCAGCAAGCTCATCGAGCTGGCTCTCCTCATTTCACAATCATTGCCCGCAACAATAACCTTTCTCATCCTCGTCTGGGTTTAGCTGTTCCAAAAAAACAAATTAAAACCGCAGTCGGCCGTAATCGCTTTAAGCGTTTATCCCGAGAAAGCTTTCGCCTGAAGCAACATCAACTTCCTAACAAAGATTTTGTTGTAATTGCGAAAAAGAGCGCGCAAGATTTGAGCAATGAAGAATTATTTACTTTGTTCGAAAAGTTATGGCAACGCCTATCTCGCCCTTCACGTGGATAGCTATTGGTTTAGTGAAACTTTACCAATGGACTATTAGTCCTCTTATCGGTCCACGCTGCCGATTTACTCCCACATGCTCCTCATACGCTATAGAAGCACTAAGAGTTCACGGTTTTGTAAAAGGGTGTTGGTTATCTGGCAAACGTCTATTAAAATGCCACCCTTTGAATGAAGGCGGGTTTGACCCCGTTCCACCAGTCCGAAAACAAGACAGAGATAATTAACGATGGATTCTCAACGTAATATCCTGTTAATCGCTTTGGCCCTGGTTTCTTTTTTACTCTTCCAGCAGTGGCAAGTAGCAAAGAACCCGGCTCCGCAAGCGGTTGAACAGGCTCAATCAGGCAATACAGTACCTGCACCTTCTTTTGCAGATGAGTTTGACCCAGCACCACCTCAAACCAATGCTGTTGCAAAAACGATTACCGTTACTTCAGATGTTCTGACTCTGTCTATTGACACAGTTGGCGGTGATGTTGTTTCTGCAAAACTGAACCAGTACGCAGAAGAACTGGATTCTGAGACTCCATTCCAGCTACTTAAAAATGAGCAGGGACACAAGTTCATCGCTCAAAGTGGTCTAATTGGTCCTCAAGGCATCGATTTAAGCAGCTCTAGCCGTCCTGCTTACCATGTTGAAGCTGACAGCTACACGCTGGCTGATGGTCAAGATGAACTTCGTGTTCCGATGACTTATGAAACAAATGGTATCCAGTACACTAAAACTTTCATTATCAAACGTGACAGCTACGCAATTGATGTTGAATATAATGTTGTGAACAACTCTGGTAACAATGCAACCATGGGTATGTACGCGCACTTACGTCAAAATCTACAAGATTCTGGCGGCAGTCTCGCAATGCCAACATACCGTGGTGGTGCGTACTCCAGCGAAGATACACGTTACAAAAAGTACAGCTTCGATGACATGCAAGATCGCAACCTGTCAATCAACCTGCCAAATGGCCAAGGTTGGGCAGCGATGATCCAACACTATTTCGCAACTGCGTGGATTCCACGTAACGAAGCAGGAACCAATATTTACTCTCGTATTATCGGTAATCTGGGCGATATCGGTGTACGTATTCCAAACAAAACATTGGCAGACGGTACTCAGGCACAATTCAAATCTACACTTTGGGTTGGTCCTAAACTGCAGGATAAAATGGCGGCGGTAGCGCCGAACCTGGATCTTGTTGTCGACTACGGCTGGTTATGGTTTATCGCGAAACCACTTCACTCACTACTCTCTTTCATTCAGGGTATTGTTGTAAACTGGGGTCTGGCGATTATGTGTCTGACTTTCATCGTACGTGGTGCTATGTATCCGCTAACGAAAGCACAGTACACATCGATGGCGAAAATGCGCATGCTGCAACCTAAACTGCAAGCAATGCGTGAGCGTATTGGCGATGACCGTCAGCGTATGAGTCAGGAAATGATGGAACTGTACAAGAAAGAGAAAGTAAACCCACTGGGTGGTTGTTTGCCTATCTTCCTGCAGATGCCTATTTTCATCTCATTATACTGGGCGCTAATGGAATCTGTTGAGCTACGTCATTCACCATTCTTTGGCTGGATTCATGACTTATCTGCTCAAGACCCATACTACATCCTACCAATTTTGATGGGTGCGAGTATGTTCATGATCCAGAAAATGAGCCCAACAACGGTTACAGACCCAATGCAGCAGAAGATCATGACATTTATGCCAGTAATGTTCACATTCTTCTTCCTGTTCTTCCCATCAGGTCTGGTTCTTTACTGGTTGGTATCGAACATCGTGACTCTGATTCAACAGACGCTTATTTATAAGAATCTGGAGAAAAAAGGCTTACACTCCAAGTAAGTAAACACGAAATGAACAAAGGCGGCCAAATGGTCGCCTTTTTGTTTATTGCTGATTACAATGACGCTAATTATTTGTATTTAGGTAACAACCGTTATGACGACTGATACCAACGTTTTTCAAGACACAATCGTGGCTCAGGCCACCGCTCCCGGACGCGGCGGTGTTGGGATTATACGAGTCTCTGGTCCCCTTTCAGCGCAAGTTGCTCAGGAAGTTACAGGACGTAAGCTAAAACCGCGTTATGCGGAATATCTGCCATTTAAAGATGAAAATGACCTAGAGTTAGATCAGGGAATAGCACTCTACTTCCCCAACCCACACTCGTTTACCGGGGAGGATGTTCTGGAATTACAAGGCCACGGTGGCCCTGTAGTGATGGATATTCTGATCAAGCGTATCTTAAAAATTTCCGGAGTACGCCCTGCCCGTCCCGGCGAATTTTCCGAACGCGCATTTCTCAATGACAAAATGGACCTCACTCAGGCAGAAGCCATCGCAGACCTGATAGATGCAAGTTCTGAAGAAGCCGCCAAATCAGCACTGCAATCACTGCAGGGACAATTCTCTCAACGCATAAATACGCTGGTGGAATCTCTCATTCACCTGCGCATTTATGTTGAAGCAGCAATAGACTTTCCCGAAGAAGAGATCGATTTTCTTGCTGATGGCAAAGTCGCCTCAGATCTGCAGGCAATCATTGATAACCTCGATGCTGTACGCAAAGAAGCGAACCAGGGCGCAATTCTACGCGAAGGGATGAAAGTGGTTATTGCAGGCCGTCCGAATGCCGGTAAATCAAGTCTGTTGAATGCTTTATCCGGTAAAGAATCTGCGATTGTGACCGACATAGCAGGCACCACTCGTGACGTGCTACGTGAGCATATCCATATTGATGGTATGCCACTGCATATCATCGATACAGCGGGATTGCGTGATGCTTCTGATGAAGTCGAGAGAATCGGTATTGAACGCGCCTGGGATGAGATCACACAGGCAGACCGTGTACTATTTATGGTGGATGGAACCACAACGAACGCAACCAACCCGGAAGAAATCTGGCCGGATTTTGTCGATCGTTTGCCAGATACTATGGGCATGACGGTGATCCGTAATAAAGTCGATCAAACGGGCGAAGAATTGGGGATCTGCCATGTGAGTTCACCGACATTGATCCGTCTTTCGGCTAAAACCGGTGAAGGTGTTGAAGCGCTGCGCACGCATTTAAAAGAGTGTATGGGTTTCTCAGGAAACCAGGAAGGTGGCTTTATGGCCCGGCGCAGACACTTAGCTGCCTTAGAACGTGCAGCGGAACACCTTAATATTGGCCAGCAACAGCTTGAAGGTTATATGGCAGGAGAAATCCTGGCAGAAGAGTTACGTATAACTCAGCAACACCTGAATGAAATAACCGGTGAGTTCAGCTCAGATGATCTGTTAGGCCGAATCTTCTCATCTTTCTGTATTGGTAAATAAAGCGAGTATTATGATCCATATAATTACAGGCAGTACACTGGGTGGCGCCGAATATGTCGGTGATCATTTAAGTGACTTGCTGCAACAACAGTCATTGCAAACAACCATTCATAACCAGCCCGCGTTGGACGAAATCCCAGCTCAGGGGACATGGATTATTGTGACTTCGACCCACGGTGCCGGTGAATACCCGGATAATATTCAGCCATTTATATCAGCGCTGCAATCGACGCCACCGAATACCAAAGATCTCAGGTTCGCGGTTATTGCCATAGGAGACTCAAGTTATGACACTTTCTGTGCGGCGGGAAAACATGCCTACGATCTGTTAGAAGATATTGGTGCAACGCCGATTTCAGAATGCTTTACTATCGATGTTCAACAACATCCAGTACCAGAAGATGCCGCAGAAGAGTGGCTAAATACCATTATTCAACAGCTGTAAAAAAGATTTCAATGAATAAAAAAAGCAGCGCGAGCTGCTTTTTTTACGTCTAAATAAAATAATATCAGCACAGCACTAATCTGACTGATGGCTTTTTAACCAAACAGTCTGTGTATAACTACCGTGTTATCCGGTGATCAACCTATAGTTATCCCAATAATAACTTTGATCGATCGAGAGCCCTGTGTATAACTACCATTTTTGATCCCAGGAAATACGCAAATAGATCGTGTACTGATCACATCTTTTGATCCGTTCAAGATCCATGATCTTATTGATCATTTTTCACTTATCCACAAAGATCGTCGATCCTAATAGTAAACATAATAAAAGATCTCTATATAAAGATCTTATATATATTAAGTAATCCGTTATAGACAAAATTTAGAAAAGCGATTTTCTACACTCAGGAAAGAAGGTAGAATACGGCTCTTTTATTTAACTCTTAATCTCTCTTAAACTTATTGAATACCTGAGGTCGTTCATGCTTTATCACGAAACATTTGACGTCATTGTGGTTGGTGGCGGTCA